>Ga0210405_10001371_pt1 | contig 27919 bp, 21 predicted proteins | sample IncBWH11MmetaG_FD_155492 | JGI IMG/M metagenome (GOLD analysis project Ga0210405, IMG submission 155492) | Forest soil microbial communities from Barre Woods Harvard Forest LTER site, Petersham, Massachusetts, United States - Inc-BW-H-11-M | ecosystem: Environmental > Terrestrial > Soil >...
AAGCTGATCGCCAAAATCGCGAGCACGATGCGGAAGCCCAACGGCCAGCTCGAAGTCGCGTCGGCCGAAGTTGCAGAGTTTATGAAGGATCTTCCCGTCCGCGAAATCTGGGGCGTTGGCGAAAAGACCGAGAAGCGGTTGCAAGAACTCGGCGTTCGCACCTGCGGAGAGCTCCAGCGCTTCTCGCGGCCCGAGCTGGTCGATCTTTTTGGCAAATTCGGCAGCGAGCTGTTCGATCTTTGCCGGGGAGTCGACGATCGCCCGGTCGAGCCGGACCGGCCGAGGAAATCGCTCAGCACCGAAGAAACCTTTGTGAACGATTTGGAGACACTCGAGCAATGCGAAGAGCGTCTCGGAGAATTGTTCGAGGAGCTAATGGCCGATCTTGCTCAAAAGGAAACCGAGAGGCGCGTTACTAAAATCTTCGTGAAATTGAAGTTCGCCGATTTCACCCGCACAACGGCCGAGCGGGCCGGTTTGGAGCCGACGCTCACCGGGTTTCGGGCATTGTTAACGGAAGCTTTCGCGCGCACCGGAAAGAAAGTCCGGCTTATTGGAATCGGCGTGCGCTTTGCCGACAGCGATCATGCGGAATTACAGATGCCGCTTTTTTCGAACTGAGTCGCTAGCCGTGGAAGATTCGCGCCAGGACAAGTGCGGCAATCCCGGCGCCAACCGCTATTGCGATACCAACTTCGCGTTTGGTCAGAAGCTTCCCGGACTTTTGGTCGTTTGGAATCGTCACTTCGCCATTGTTCTCGATCACGCTCATCACATCATCGCAAAGTTTTCGGAGATCAGCCGGCATTGCGTGTTCGCTATTAAACGATTGGCCGTTCACGACGAACCGCTTTTTCACGTCGCCTTCATGCAGCGCCTTTTCGTAAGCCGTGCGAATGTCAGGCGGCAATTCGGCCGGACTGGAATATTCCTGGCCGTTATACCGAATCTTGCTCTTCAGCGTGATGCTCACTGCTCAGGCGGATTGATAGCATTTCACCTGCCACCGCCTCTCGCCCATCCTTGTTGTGTTAAATTGCCGTCCAGGTGATCAGTAAAATTACTGAACAACGAATCCGGGCGACCGGCTGCGACGTACATTTCGACAACCTGACACGCCAGCTCTACGCGACCGACGCGTCCATTTATCAAATTGAACCGTTCGGCGTCGCTTTCCCGACCAGTCCGAAAGAAGCAAGCGCGGTGATCAACGCTGCAGCGGACGAAAACATTTCGGTCACGCCACGCGGCGCCGGCACAAGTTTGGTAGGCAACGCCATTGGCGAAGGATTGATCGTCGATTTCTCCCGCCACAACCGCAAAATCGACCACCTCAACATCGACAAGCGCTCGATCTTCGTCGGGGCGGGCGTGGTGCTCGATCAGCTCAATGCTTTTTTGAAGCCGCACGGGTTTTGTTTTGGGCCCGACGTCGCCACCAGTTCTCGCGCCACAATCGGCGGCATGATCGCCAACAATTCGTCCGGTGCACGCGTTCCCATCTATGGAACGACCGCCGATCATGTTCTTTCCACCGAGATCGTTCTGGCCGATGGCCGAATCATAACAATCGGGCCGGCCCACGAATCGTTGCGGGCTGAACAGAAGGCGATTGAGAGTCTGGTGCGCGCGAATGTGGCCGAAATGGCTGACCGCTGGCCGCCGGGAATCCTCAAACGCTGGCCGGGTTACGGCATCGAGCGGTTCTTGCGCGCGCCGAAAAACTTGAACGAGATCCTAGCCGGCAGTGAAGGAACACTGGCCGCAATCTTTTCCGCCGAGTTGAAAATTTCGCCACTGCCGCGCGAAAAAGGACTCGGCCTGATCTTTTTCGACTCGGTGACGGACGCGATGCAAGCGACCGTGGAATTGCTCGATCTCAAACCGGCCGCAATCGAACACATCGACCGTCCCCTGCTCGATCAAACCAAAGGCCAACTACATTTCCAAGCCGCGCGCGATTTGATGGAGCTCGATCCAAAACCTTGTGAAGCGCTGTTGCTGGTCGAATTTTATGACGACGTTGAAGATCGATTATCGATCCTGGAATCGCGAAAGCTCGGTTCGCGCATCAAGATTTGCCGCGATGCGAACGAAATGAATTTGGTCTGGTCGGTCCGCAAGGCCGGGCTCTCGCTGCTAACCGGCTGCGTCGGCCCGAAAAAGCCGGTCGCGTTCATTGAAGACGCTGCGGTACGGCCACGGCAATTGCCCGATTACGTTCGCGGTTTGCAATCGATCATGAAATCGCTCGGGCTCGAAGCGAGTTATTACGGTCACGCGGCGAGCGGTTTGCTGCACGTCCGACCAGTGCTCGATCTCCACACCGCCGAAGATTTGAGAAAGTATCGACTCGTAGCCGATCAAACGTCGGCCCTGGTCCGCCAATTCAAGGGGTCGTTGTCAGCGGAGCATGGCGTCGGCATCGCACGCACCGAATACATGCGCGATCAACTTGGTGACGCGCTTCTAAACGTTATGCGCGAGATCAAGCACACGTTCGACCCGAAAAATATCTTCAATCCCGGAAAAATCTTCGGATTTGCCTACCGGATAGACAATCACCTGCGAAACAATTTTACCCGACCGATTGAGCTGCCGTTCGAACCGCGATTGGCCTATGCGTTCAAAGACCGATCGTTCATCGGTAATCTCGAACAATGCAACGGCTGTGGCGGATGCCGCAAAGACGCGCCGATCATGTGCCCCACATTCATCGCGACCGGCGACGAGGTGATGTCAACCCGCGGACGCGCAAACATCATTCGACGTTCGCTGGAGCTGAAAGTAAGTGGGCATGATCCGTTGAAATCCGCAGAACTCGACGCGGCGCTAAGCAATTGTTTGTCCTGCAAAGGTTGCACGCCCGAATGTCCCTCCAACGTCAACCTCGCGTTACTCAAGGCCGAAATGCTTTACGCACGCCACAAACGCGACGGCTTATCGTTACGGGAGAAAATTTTCAGCGACGTCGATTTGTTAGGCCGAATTGGCTGCACCATACCGTGGCTTTTCAATGCGATTGGCGATTTTGCGCCGGTCCGTGGGTTCATGGAAAAGACAGTGGGCATTTCCGCCAAGCGTTCGCTGCCGCATTACGCGCGCGAACGATTCGATCGCTGGTTTGCCAAACGTGCGAAACGAAACGGTACGAATCGTTCCCGCGGCAAAGTAATTCTTTGGGACGACACGTTTGTTCGCTATCACGAACCGAACATTGGAATCGCGGCCACTAAAGTGCTCGAAGCCATCGGGTTCGAGGTCGAGCTCATGAAAAACCGGAAATGCTGCGGCCGGCCGGCGTTCAGTCAAGGAAACCTCGATGCTGCCGCCCAGGTCGCTCAACACAACGTCTCTCAGTTCTCAACCATCGATTCTCAAATTCCGATTCTGTTCCTGGAGCCCTCCTGCTGGTCGATGTTCGTCGACGATTATCGCGAGTTGCAGATCGCGAACGCTGAGAAAATCGCGGAGCGGTGTGTTCTTTTTGAGAAATTTGTCGATGATTTATTGGAGCAGGAACCGGACGCGCTTCAGTTCAAAGAACGCAATGCTAACGTCGTGATTCACACGCATTGCCACGCCAAATCACTGACCAATCCGGCGTTTACGGCACGTTTAGTCGAGCGATTGCCGGGTCGCCGCGCAACGTTGCTTGAGACCGGCTGTTGCGGAATGGCCGGCGCGTTCGGCGCGCTTGCGGAAAAATACGAATTATCGAAACAGGTCGCGGCCGATCTGCTTCGCCAGATCGATAATCAACAACCCGACGTTGTGATTGCGTCGGGCACAAGTTGCCGACACCAGATTGTCGATTTGAGCGAGCGCTGGCCAAAACACATGGCCGAACTTCTAGCCGACGCGATCGCCTGAAAATCAGCCGCCCGGTTTGGGCGGGGCGGGCTTTGCGACTTCGCCGGGCTTCGGCGGCGCTTGCCCAGCTGGTGATCCACTGGGAATATCTTCGTCCGGCGCAGCAAGAATATCCTTCTCAATGAACGATTCCGGATGGCTCGCGAGTTCCTTGCGCAATGCCGCGATTTGTTCAGCCGTCACCGGGCTCGCCTTATTTCCCCACTCGCTTCGCTCGTAGGTCATGACGTCGGCAATTTTTTGGTCCGTCAACGTTTTGTCCCACGGCTGCATTACCGCGCTACCAAATTGCTGGCCTTTCACTTTCACCGGTCCCTGCAAGCCTTTGAGCACAATCATCCCCATACGACGCGAACCACCGTTGGTAAATTCTGATCCGGCGAGCGGCGGATATTGACCAGGCACGCCTTCCCCGTTCGCTTGATGGCAAGTCTGACAGTTCGCCGAAAAAATCTTTTTGCCGCGATCATGCGGCGTTAGCGGAGCTTCAGTAACTCCGCCGGGGCCGCCACCCGGGCCGGTTCTCATCACCGGAATATAAGCAATGTCCAGACTATCGCCGGAAAAATTTCCCGAGTAACGGCCGAGATACGCGCCGCCGGCAAAAATCGCCAAGCCATAAACTGCGATCAACCAGATCGACAGCGGCTCAAGTCCGACCCGCGGTTCACGTTTCTCGCGTTGAATGGCAGCGTGCACTTCCTGGACGTCAGAGGTCTCGCCGTAATCCATTCCCTGGCGAGTAAGCGACGAAGGATTCGAAGGTTTACCGTTCATTTCTTCGGTGCTGCCGGTTGCGAACCTGCTGGCGACGCTGCCGGAGCTCCTGGTTGTGCTGCCGGCGAGCCGGCAACCGGCGCAGCGCCGGGCGCACTTTTAACTTCTTTCAATGGATGCGATTGGTCCTGCGCCATCAAATATGCCACGAGACATTTTGCTTCGTACGTCGGAACAACTTCCCAACCGGCGGGCGGCGCGTTGGCGCCGGTCAACTGCAACGCGTCGGCGGATCGTTCGCCCGTGATACGACGTTTCTCGTAAAGAAATTGATACGCCGGCATGTTTGAATCTCTCGTGTCTGCGCCCATGCTTCGCGGCGAATAGAGATGTCTATGATGCCACGCTTCAGAATAAGCGGGCGGGATCCCATTCGGATTGGGCGTCGGTGAAGGATTCGCGGCCGTTGCAGGTGGGGCTGGCGAAGGTGGCGCTCCCCCTGCTCCCGGTTTGGGAGAAGCAGTATTCGCCGCAGTCGAAGGCGACTGCGCCGGGGCGGCAGGCGATGGCGCGGGGCTTTCCTCCGCGCTTGGCGCGGCCTTGGCCAAATCTGCCAGATCAGGACCCATTCGTTCTTCGCCAAGTAGCACCGGCTGGTCGAACACGTAATCGCGCGGAGCGCTCCGACGCTCACCCCATTTCGGACGAGGCGACGGACCAGCGTCGCGCACGCGGTCGAGGTCCGCCGAAGCGTAATCCGGACGAAGTTGCCGGCTGTGACAATAAATGCAGCCGTTTGCGGCATAAACCTGACGGCCTAGTTGAACCATTCCCGATTGAGGCATCGGATAAATGTCATTCTCATCGTCCGGGCTAATTTGCGGATTGAGAGCGCCGATTTGCATATTCGGAATCACGGTTAAACCGACCCACGAAAACGCGAAGGTCCCGAACAAACCGATGAACAGCGGGATCAATCCTTTCATAATTTTTCTCCCGAAAAATTCCGGCTACCCTCGCCGCTTTGCCGTGCACCTCGCTCGTCCCAGCTCCCTCGGTTCATAAATGCGGCTCCGATCCTTCCGCTTCGACGGGATTGAGAAATGTCGGAACCGTCGAGGTGCGACCGAGACCGAACAACATTAGGCCAAAATGGAATGCAAAAATAAAATGCGACGCGGTTAACAATAATGCCGCCAGCGACAGGCCGCGGAGATATGGCAGCACACTTTGGAGACTTTCGATGAACGGAAGCGTGGGGTCATCCTGGCTCGATCCCTGAACCAATCCGCCAACCAGCAACATCAAAGACAGCAGCCCAATACCATACGCCGATGCCCAAAAATGAAGTTTAATGAGCGTGGCGTAACGCCATTCGCGGCCAACTAGTCTCGGCACGATGTAATACATCGAGCCGAACATAATCATCGTGAAGAACGCGTAGAGACCGATTTGCGAATAGGCCACGTTCGCCTCGGTAAAATGGAGATAGCGCGCCGTCGAACGGAGCGAGATCAGGATCCCGACAATGCTGAAGATCGTGTACGACATCGCTCCGAAGACGGTGAATCGAAGCGTCGGACTGTATCGCATCACCGCGAAATAACCCTGCATCGTCATGTGATGATTCAGGCCAACCGTCGCCACCGGAATAATCGTCAGGATCGTGGCCGAGATGCTTGCCGTAATCATCCATGCCGGGAACGGACCGTCGACCAGGCGTTGCATTCCGGTCCAGCTCGAGAACAGCGCGTAGGTCCAAAAGCCGATTGTCGCCAGATGATAACTGTAGACGGGACGACCAATCACTTTCGGGATCATGTAATAAGCAGTGCCCAGTCCGATCGCACCCAACCAGAGAAACAGCAGATTGTTCGCGTACCACCAGCCAACTACGGCCTGCATCACGCCTTGGACAGGCGCGACGAACAGCATCACCTGCGCGGCAGCGTAGAGCCACGGAAACCAGAGGAACGCGCCGAGCAGGTACCATTGCGTGACGTAAATCTGCTCGCCCCGACGGAAGCGAAACATCAAGACCGCCCAAGACATAATTAGCGCGTAAGCAGTCAAGAGAACCACGCCCGCGTATGGCGGAAATTCGAGCCACTGATAGCCGGTGCTGTAACCCATCAAAATTGCGATAACGCCAACCAGAATGCCGATGTTCCAGAACCAGGCACCGGTCACGATCAGGAGCGGATGCCGCAGTGTTGTCCGGCACAGTCGCGCCATCAGCCAGATCGCGGTTCCCATCCCGACCATCGACGCCCAGCCGTAAATCATCACGTCCATCTCGACCGGACGCAGCCGGCCCCAGGTTAGAAAGCTGACGTTCGAAAACCAATCGGGCGAATGTAGTCTGAACCAATCAAAATTCGCCAGCAGAGTTCCGATCAGCAGCCAGGCCATCGCCGACGCGTAAAACATCAGCACCGGAACACGTGTCGAAGCATCGATAATCGCGCGTTCGAGTTGTTCAGCGTCGCCCGCCGTCGCCGAGATGGTTGGTTGCTTCAACGGAATGTCAGTGGCTGAAGTCATTCGTTAGGCAGATTCATGGTGATACCGCGGGCGCGGCAGTAGGAGACTTGGGCGAAGCTCCCGGCGAAGCATTGGCGCCGGGTTGAGTTCCGGGTTGCACCGGCGGCGGATTCACGGCAGCCGCAGGTTGACCATGCGCTTCGGAACCAGGGCCCGCGACTGAAGTCGGTTTCGGTGTTCCAGTCGCGTGCGACGAAGCGGATTGCGCCGGCGACGCAGCCGGCGCAGCACTCGCAGCTGCGGATGCTTCTGGCGCCGGAGTTGCGATCGGCCCAGCCGTCGTCGGTTTCTTATTTGCCAGTTCCGCGACGGTCACCTGCATCGCGCGTTCAATCGGTATTCGCACGCTGCCTTTATTTTTGTCGATCCACGCGTAAGCGGTCAGGGCTTTGGCGTCTTCGTCGCGCAAATCCTTCAGCTTCTTTTCCCGGTTTTGCGCGCGTTGCTGTTCGTAAGTATCGCCGCGCGGCGCGGGGCCGATTATGGCAACGGCGAGTGCGCCAAACAAAACCATCAACAGCACGACACCGAGCCACGTCGAAAACGGCGCGGGCGATTGCACCTGTTGTCGGATTTGTTCGGTGTCGGCCATTTTAGTTCACCAGTTTCAAAGATTCGATGAGCCGCGGGTCCCGCACCGGAAAGAGCGAAGTCTTTCCGACAATGCGCAGAAAAGCGAAAGCGAGCGTGGAGCCCATGGCGATGAGCGCCACAAAGTCCCACAAGCTCACGTGAACGCCGGTCCCGTGCAGCGCGGGCAGCACAACCAGGTACATGTCCAGCAACTGCATGAACAGGATCCAGCCCGCGACATAACAAAGTTGGTTTGGATGTTTCTTAATCGAGCGCAAAAGCAAAATCACAAACGGTCCAAAAAAGCGGCCGAACACTAGCAGCATGCTCAAGTACCACCAGGACTCGGTGTTACGGACCAGAAAGTATTTCGTCTCTTCCGGCATGTTCGCATACCAGATGAGCATGTATTGGCCGAAACCGATGTAGGCCCAGAAAACACAGAAGGCGAACATCCATTTTCCCATAATGTGATAATGCTCGAGCGTAACGACGTTCTTCAGATATCCGGCTTTGCGCAGAGCGGTGATCACCAGCACCAGCAACGACATCGAGCTTCCCGCAGCGCCGGCAAAAATGTAGACGCCGAACATGGTCGAGAACCAGCGGTACTGCAGTCCGAGCAGCCAATCATACGCGCCGAAAGTGAGACAGAGCGCGAACAACGGCAGACTGACGAACGAAACTCTGCGCAGCCAAATGGTAAACTGCGGATTGCCGTTCTTGTCCTGCCGAACCGAAAACTTTTTCAGAAGCTGGGACGCAATGATGAAAAACCCGAGGAAAAACACCGCCCGCACGACGAAGAAGTTCATATTCAAGTAAGCGCGCTTTGAATCGAGGTTCTCTTCTTTTCCCGGCGCAATGTTCATCCAGTCGTAGAGATGATGCCGCAAAAGAAAAATCGGGATGAAGAAAAGGGCGAGAATGCCAAACAGGACGGCGATGTTTTCCAGTTGCCGACGAACAACCACCGTCCATTCCGCGTCGACCGCGTAGTGCACAATCGTCCAGAAAAAGCAGCCTGCGCAAAGTGTGAAAAAGAACGCGAACGCGAATAGCCACGAGTAACTGAACTGGTGCGGATCAATCGCCGCGCCCGCGCCGCAAAGGGCAAGCGCGACAAAAGCGATAACTCCGAGTAAAACCGACAGCCCGGCGAATCGTCCGCTCTCGAAGTATTCGCCTTCCGGCGTTGGAGCGTTATGCACGCGTTCGCTCATTTCTTTGGCGCCTCCGGTTTGCCTGCAGGTGAGCTATTTTCGGCCGGCTTGTTTTCCGCGGGCTTGTCCAGGTCCGCGCGGTGTTCGGGCGGAACATCCGCGACCGTCGCGCCCTCGCTCCGCTGCAACGCCCGCAAGTAGGCAATAATTGCCCAGCGATCAGCGACCATGATCGTCGGACCGTAAGCCATCATGGTGTTCTTGCCGTTTGTGATCGTGTTGAAAATTTCCCCGTCAGCCATCTTGCGGATACGACCGTCTTGCAAGGTCACAACTGTGGCCAGGCCGTACTGTTTGGTGATGCCGTTACCGGCCGCAGTTGCGCCGTGACACATCGCGCAAGTGATGTTGAATCGCTGACGGCCGCGCTCGAGCAGCTCCGGTGTGACCGGAACTGGAATTCCGGTTCCCCAATTGTTGCCCATCTTCCCGGTGTCCATGTAGTCAGTGCCAACGCTGAATCCGTGCGGCATGGTTTGAGATTCGGCAGCGGGCGCAGCCGTCTCCGGCTTCGGCATTTCGTAACCGATTGGCACCGTTCCGTTAATTGGCAGCCGCGGGCCGCGGCCGTCGGCAAAGAATTTCAACGGCGACTGTGCGCGCACTTTCATTTGCCGCACCATGTCAGGAAAAAGCTCCCACGGCTCGTTAGTGGTTTTTTCTCCGCGAAATCCAAGCACCGCCACGCCGGCGAGCGTGATCAAAAGAGAAATTAAGAGAAAGCCGCGCAACATAATCAATCCTCGTGCACGATGGTGATGTGTTGGCCCCCGCTGCGCTCAAGTAGTTCGCGCGCCTCGACTTCGGTAAAACGGGGATCCCGCGCCTCAATCACAAGGAAGAATCCGTCGTTGGTCGCGCGAGCAAAACGGTCCCAGTTGAAAATCGGATGATGCGGTCGTGGCAGACCATTCATGATCAACACCGCGAAGAACGCGGCGAAGGCCGAGAAAAGCACCGTCAGCTCGAACATGATTGGAAAAAACGCCGGCACGACTCTCCAGTCATAGGGTTTGCCGTCGACGATCAATGGGTAAAGGCCCCACGAAGCGCCAAATTCGATGAACATCGCGGTCGAGATACCCATGATTCCGCCGATCAAGACGACTGCGCTCAACCACGACTTACCGAGCCCCATCGCGTCGTCCATTCCGTGGATTGGAAACGGCGAATGCACGTCCCAGCGTTTGAAACCCGCGTCGCGCACCATTTTCGCCGCTTCAAAGAGGGCGTGGGTGCTCGGATATTCCGCAGCCATCCCATAAACCTCGTGACCGTAGGGCGTTCTCATATGCGCTGCATTCCTCCGGCCTGAACTGGATGATGACCGTTCGGCGAATGCGCATGCGGATCAGCGTCAGGCAGAACGATTTTCACTTCCGACATCGCGATCATTGGCAGGAAGCGAATGAAAAGGAGGAACAACGAGGTGAAGATGCCGAGGGTGCCGATAAACGTCCAAATGTCCACCCAGGTCGGAATAAACAGACCCCACGACGACGGAATGAAATCGCGATGCAACCCGCCGACGATGATGATGAAACGCTCGAACCACATGCCGGCGTTCACGCACATGCAAACGAAGTAGACGACAAGAATGTTGCGCCGACACCAGCGGAACCAGAAAAGTTGCGGCGAAAGCACGTTGCAGAACAACATGCCCGTCCACCAGTACCACCAATACGGACCGAGGACGCGGTTCCAGAACGCGAACCGCTCGTAAGAGTTGCCGCTGTACCAGGCCACGAAGAATTCCATCGTGTAGGCGTAACTAACAAACGAGCCGGTCAACAAAATGATCTTCGCCATTTTATCGATGTGCTGCGGCGTAATGATGTCGTGCAATTTAAAAATCGAGCGCGCCGGAATCAGCAACGTCAGCACCATGGCAAATCCGCCGAAGATCGCGCCCGCCACGAAGTAGGGCGGGAAAATTGTCGTGTGCCAGCTCGGAAGGATCGACGCCGCGAAGTCGAATGACACGACGCTGTGGACGGAAAGAACTAGCGGTGTAGAAAGTCCAGCCAAAAGCAGATACGCCATCTCGTAATGGCGCCAGTTACGGTTCGAGCCGCGCCATCCACACGCGAAAACGCCGAACAAGAATTTCTTGATCTTGGTTGTCGCCCGATCGCGCAACGTCGCGAGGTCAGGGATCAATCCGGTGTACCAAAACAAAACCGACACTGTGAAATACGTCGACACCGCGAAGACGTCCCACATCAGCGGACTGCGAAAATTTTGCCAGATACCGTAGTTGTTTGGAATCGGTGCGAGATACCAGGCCATCCAAACCCGGCCAACGTGAATGCCGGGAAAGATGGCAGCGCACATGACAGCGAACAGCGTCATTGCCTCTGCCGAGCGATTGATCGACGTCCGCCACCTCTGCCGCAGCAAATATAAAATGGCGGAAATCAATGTGCCGGCATGTCCGATACCGATCCAAAAAACGAAGTTAGTGATATCCCAAGCCCAGCCGTTGGGAATGTTGTTGCCCCAAACGCCGACGCCAGTCGATATCTGATAGCCGATACAAAACAGACCGAACATCGCGATCGCGGCGGTGATGGTGAAACAGACCCACCACCAGCGCGGCGCGCGGTCTTCGACTACACCGGAAATGCGCTCCGTGATCCAGCTGAAGTTGCGACGATTCAGTACCAACGGAACGCGCGCAAGCGGACGCTCGGCGGTCGCCGCCTCGCCTCTCATCACATCTGGTGCTGTGGGTGCGTCGTCCATTTACGTTGTCACGTTTTCGCTTCCGAACACGCCACGGCGAGGTTCCCGGCGTCCGGCATTTTGGGATTAGGATTACGAAGTCGCGCCAGATAACTCGTGCGCGCCTTCACGTTCAAATAGTCGAGCAACCGATAATTGCGGTCGGCTGCCTTCAGTTTGGAAACCTTGGTTTCCGGATCCTTGATGTCGCCAAACGTGATTGCTTCGTGCGGGCAGGCCTGCGCACATGCGCTCGTGAACGAGTCGCGCGGAATCCGGAGATCGCCGCCGGACGCTCCAACGCGCGCATGGGTGGCGATTTTTGCTTCCTCGATTCGTTGCACACAAAACGTGCACTTCTCCATCACGCCACGCATCCGAACGGTGACGTTTGGATTCTTTTGCAACTTTGTGATGTCGGGTGCGCCCTTTTCCGTGAACGGAGCAATGTACTCCTCGTAAATTCCGAACTGTCCGGCGATCTTCTTTTTGCCGACCGGCCGCTGATTGTAATCGAAAAAGTTGAAACGGCGGACCTTGAATGGGCAATTGTTCGCGCAATACCGCGTGCCGACACAGCGGTTGTAGGCCATTACATTGAGTCCGTCCTCGCTGTGAATCGTCGCGTTAACCGGACAAACGGTCTCGCAGGGCGCGTTCTCGCAGTGCTGACACATCATCGGTTGGTGCACTATCTCCGGGTCCTGCGGAAATTCGCCATTGTCTTCGTTGAACGGTTTAGCGCTGGCAAAATAACGATCGATTCGGATCCAGTGCATCCAGCGTCCGTGCGAGACCTGTAATTTTCCGACGACTGGTACGTTGTTTTCGGCCTGGCAAGCGATCACGCACGCGCTGCAACCGGTGCAAACATTGAGGTCTACCACCATTCCCCACTGCTGCTGGCCAGTCAGCGGCGGATGAGTGTAGAGCGAAGGCAGATATTTTTGTGGTTCATCGATGCCGGCGCACTTCTCGACGAAATTATTGTCCTCGCGGTACTCGTCGAGCTTCGCTTCGCGCACGAGTCCGCGGCCTTCGATGCTCCAGTGGTCTTGCGTGATCGAGAGCGGATATTTTTTGCCGACTTTCGATACCTTAATACTCTCAATTGTTTTCCCGTCTGCGACCACGAAATGCGGATTGGCGGCGGTCCTAAGGAAATACGCATTGAAACCTGGAACATCGCCGGTTGGCGGATTGTCCGCCGCGGCGTCACCGCCATATGGCAACGGCCCGCGACCAGCGATCGGGCGACCGTATCCAAGCGAAATGGTCACGGAGTTCTCCGCATGTCCGGGCGATACAATGGCCGCGAGCACGAGCTCGCGGCGAATCGGCTGGCCATCCGCGTCCCGCGCACTGTCCGCGATTGTTACTTGAACGAGATCACCTGTGGCAACCCCGAGTGAGGCGGCAAAGTTGGGACTCATCATCGCTCCGTTGTCCCATGTGAGCTTGGTGATTGGATCGGGCATTTCCTGCAGCCAGCCGTTGTTGCTGTACCGGCCGTCGTCCATTGCGTAACTGCGCACAAAAACAATCTCCGGGGATTCGGCTGTCGGCGGAGGCGAGACGGCGATCGCAGACCAGAGTTGTTTGGCGGGACCGCCGGCAGCAACGGCGTTAAACGCCGCCGGCCGGTCGTGCAGTTGAACATGATCAGCAAAGCCATCGTGTAAAAACTTCGACCACGCGGTTTGAAAATCTCCCGACGGCCTGGTTGCCCGGAAGGTTTCTTGAATGAGCCCCGGTCCCTCAACCTTCGGACGGCCAAGCAGCGCGTTCAGCAGTTCAATCTCACTCAGACCGCCAAACAGCGGTAAAATCATCGGCTGGATCGACAAATAGGAACCGTCTGCCGCAAGCGCATCGCCCCACGTCTCTAAATAGTGCGCCATCGGCGCGTGCCATTGGCTGATTGCCGATGTTTCGTCTTCGTGATAGCCGAGCCGCACCACATCCGACACCTTCTTTTGAAGGTCAGCCCAATCGATCGGAACTTTCTTGTCCGGATCCAGCGCGAGAGCGCGCGGGGCGTTGTAAACTGGATCGCCGCCGAAAATAAAGAGCTGCTTGATTTCGCCGCGGCTCATCCGATCGGCCAGCTGTAAAATGCTCTTGTTGTTTCGATTTCGCGGAAATTCGCGGACCACGATCGTGCGGCCGATGTTCTTAAGAGTAGAATTGATCGCGTAGGCGAGAAGTTGGACGACGACCGGCTGCTGTTGCCCCGCCAGCACGATGCTCGAACCAGATTTTGCGACCAAATCGTTCGCCAATTCAGTGAGCCACTGCTCGTTGAATTCCGGCGTCGCGGACGGCGCGGTCAGCGTTCCAAGCAACGACACCAATCCGGAATCCTTTGTCAGCGCTCCAATCTTCCCGGCAAGAAGGTAGGTAAAGGTCGGGATCTGGCTCGCCGGCAAACGCAAGCGATGGTCCGCCATCGCGCCGGTAATGGTGAATCGGTTCTCGACCACATAGAGCCGATTCATCGAATCGCCGGCCGACTTCACCCGTCGCCGGGCAGTAAACGCTCGCGCCGCCGCGAGATCGCCTTCGCCACAATCGAGAAAATCGCTATCCAACGCGAGCACTACGTCGGCACGATCGAACCGTGGTAGCAGGCGAACGTTTTCGCCAAAGCTAACGCCGGTCGCGTAATTTTGCGCGTCGCTGAGGGCCGGTTCGTACACGCACCACGTCATTTTCGGGAATGCTTTCTCGAGTTCGGTGCGCAATCGTTCGCGCGTCGGCGAATGCACTTGCTCAACGAGGAACGCCAGACCGTCCCCGGCTCCGAGCTGACTCCGCAGTTTGTCGATGTATGCATCGAACTCCGCGCGGGTCGATTCTTTCCCGTGGTTCGAAAACCGTCGCGACCGCGTCGGATCGTAAAGATCGAGAAGCGAAGCCTGGGCGAAAACATCGGTCCCGCCCGAAGACGCTGGATGAAGCGGATTGCCCTCCAGTTTGATCGGCCGGCCATCAACCGTCGTCGCGACGAGCGGAATGGCGCCGGTGCGACGCGGCATCGCGGTTGCGTAGTAGAGGAATTTTCCAGGGATCGTCCACTCCACGCTTTTGGTGAATGGAACGAGGTGCAGCTCCGGCCGACGGCAACTCGTTAGGCCGATACCGGCCAGCGCCATGGAGGCCCCCATCAACTTCATGAAATCGCGCCGTGACCAATCATTCTCCTCCAACTCGGAAGCGCCGGCTGGAAATTCGCGCTCAAGCCACTCGCGGAACTCCGGCGTGTTACTGTATTCGCCGAGACTGCGCCAGTACTTCTTATCGGACAGCTGCTCTGGTGGATGTTGAAAGACGCGTTTCATCGGTGGCAGGTTTGGCAATTTTCCGACGTTGTGATGTTCCACCGTTCCTTCAAAGTCTGGCCGATCTCAGCTTGAGTGAGGTGTTTCTTTTTCGACCAGTCTTCAGTTACGCCTCGCGGCTGCCCGTATTTCGCAACAAACTCGGCGGGGTTCACGTCCTCTGGCTTCCAATCGAGATTGGTAATCTGATCCTCCGGACGGAGGAAATTCTCCGGGTGCCGATGGCACTCCAGACACCACGCCATGCTATGTGGTTCGGCGATAGACACCGTTGACATGTGATTCACCGGGCCATGGCAACTGAAGCAGCTAACACCGCGGTTCACGTGCGCGGCGTGATTGTAGAAAACGTAGTCGACCGTGCGATGGAGCCACACCCACTCAATCGGCTTCCCAGTCTTCCAGCTTTCACGCACCGGCTCGAGCTTCGGATTATCCTTTTGCACCTGGCTGTGGCAGTTCATACAAAGTTGCGTATTGGGCACGTTCGAATGGGCCGCAACTTCCACGAAGCTGTGGCAGTAACGACAATCCATTCCAAGCTGGGTGACATGGATGTCGTGCGGAAACGGCACTGGCTGGATCGGTTGATAACCGACCTTGGTGTATCTGGGCGTGACATAATACCAGGTGGCGGCGGTCAAACCGCAGACAATCAAAAAGCCGGCGACCGCCATCTGCAGCGGCAGCCAGTTGCACCAGCGTGGAAAGAAATTCGCCATAAATCAGCGGACGCCCTGCCTGCCCAGATTCAGCCGACAATTTAGAAACGAACCTGATGTGATATTGGGATGTGCTTCGTTCAAACGCTGCGGAGTTAAGGTGATTGCTCGCCTGCGGGGAAGCCAGATTGTATAAATGGTCACGATGACGGCAAAAGAAAATTCACGGTTCATTTTCATAGCGTCACGATCAGCTTTCCCGATACAGAAAAGTGACGGATTCGCAAAGCTGATCACGTCAAAACTTGGGCAAACCGTCAAGTGAAAGCGTTCGTGATCCTATTTTTGTTTTGCGCGTTAAATTTCCCGGCGAAGGCCGCGAATGAAGATGCTGACCTTCTGCTTTTCAAGGGCAACGTTTACACCGTTAACGAAAAGCAGCCGCGGGCCGAAGCGATCGCGGTCAAAGGCGGGCGGATTCTCTTCGTTGGTTCAAATAATGACGCACAAAAATTTCACGCTACGCGGGCGATCGATCTCCACGGCCGCACCCTTGTCCCCGGCCTCACCGATTCACATTGCCATATCTTTGGAATCGGAGAACGCGAGCTGACCCTGAATCTCGAAGGCACCAACACGCTCCAGGAGTTTCTGGCAAAAGTTTCGGAGCGAGCGACGAAAACCGAACCCGGAAAATGGATCACGGGACGCGGATGGGTCGAAACGTTTTGGACGCCGGCCCAATTCCCAACCCGTCAGGATTTGGACAAGGTTGCGCCGGGGAATCCCGTCTTTCTCACCCGCGCGGATGGTCATGCCTCGGTCGCAAACTCGGCGGCGCTAGAGATTGCGAACATTGACAAGAACACGCCGAATCCGTTCGGCGGCGAAATTCTCAAAGATAAAGCGACCGGCGAACCGACCGGAATGGTAACGGACAACGCCCAGGACCTCGTCCGAAAAAATATACCCAAGCCAACCCCGGATGAACGCGAGCAAGCCTTGCTCACTGGAATCGACCGTGAACTAAAACTCGGCTGGTGCGAAATTCAAAATGCCGGTAGCCACAAGGAAGACATCAATCTGATCAAAAAAGCTTACTTCGATGCCAAGGCGCGGATCCGGTTCGTCAACTGCGTTTACGGTCCCGGAGAAGACGCACGGAACTTTTTGAACGAGGGCGCCATTATTGACGGTTTCGAGCATCATTTCACTCAGCGCACGATCAAAGTTGTTTTCGATGGCGCGCTCGGCTCGCGCGGCGCGGCGTTGTTAAAACCCTACAGCGATGCGCCGGACACGTCCGGCTACCTCACCGAAAAGCCAGAGGAGCTGCGACCGATGTTTGAAGAAGCCCTGCGACGCGGCATTCAGGTCGAGACCCACGCGATCGGCGATCGCACGAACCGGACGATTCTCGATCTTTACGAGGCCGCGTTCAAGGCGGTGCCGCCCGATCAAAGAAAAATCCGTGAACCGCGTTGGCGAGTGGAGCACGCACAGATCCTCAACGCTGCCGATTTGCCGCGGTTCGCCAAGCTCGGGGTGATTCCGTCGATGCAGCCTTCGCATGCGATTAGCGACTTGTTCTTCGCGCCGAAACGATTGGGAATGGACCGCCTCGCCGCCGCTTATGCGTGGCAATCGTTCCTGAAATCCGGTGTGATCATTTGCGGCGGATCCGACGCGCCGGTCGAGCGCGGCGAACCGATGATTGAATTTTATGCGGCGGTCGCGCGTAAAAGCATCAAAGGCGAATCAGGTCCGGGCTGGCATCCGGAACAAGCAGTCTCGCGCGAACAAGCGCTGAAGATGTTCACCATCTGGCCCGCATTTGCTTCGTTTCAGGAAAAAGACAAAGGCTCAATCGAACCCGGCAAGCTCGCGGACTTCACCGTTCTTTCCGCCGACATCATGAAAATCCCCGCGCCGGAAATTTTGAAAACACAAAACGAGATGACGATCATCGGCGGCGAAATCGTTTATCAGGCGCCGAGCAAATAAATCGCGACGATCGTCAGCAGAAAATAGGGAACCAAAACAGCGGCACCAGCGTACTCCTTCGCCATCCGCTGTCCAAAAAACAGACAAAGAATCGCAACTGCCGAAACGATTGCGCCGTAAAAGCTAAAAACTGGATTGTGCGCGAAGAGCAACGCAAAAAATCCGATTCCGCTCAAAACGCCTGCCGCAACTTCAATGATCGTGAGAATGGTAAATAGAAGCGGAACTATTCCCGCGAGCGGACTCTTGGAAAAATGCCCGTTTAACCAGCTCAGATTTCCTTGTCGATCCACGATCTTGTCGATCCCCGACTGCAAGAACAAGATCGCGAGAAACGCGGAGACGAGCATCTGAATCAAGTATACCGGAACAAACACGCCCGAGCCTAATCAGCCGTGGCTCAAATCACGAATATAAATATTCATCGTGATATTGAACTCGTTCGTCTCCCGACTCTCTCGCCGCTACCCTCGCGGCCGCACGGTCCATGTCGCTCGTCCCACTCGCTCCATTCCCGCTGCGGCGGAATGTTTTCTCAGATAGCAAAGCGCGTCACGAATAAAGATACTCATCGTGATATTCACGCTGCGGTGCAAACTGGACGGTTTGGTCCCCGCCGGATTCAGGATACTCGAAGATTTTGCCTTCGTAATTGCGGATCACGATCTTTTCGTTGTCGTGATAGAGAACGTAACCGGGATTGATCGGGACTTTGCCGCCGCCGCCAGGCGCGTCGATCACATATTGCGGCACGGCATAACCGGTGGTATGACCGCGCAGACCTTCGATGATTTCAATCCCTTTCGCGACGGACGTGCGCAAATGCGATGAGCCGTTGATGAGGTCGCACTGGTAAATGTAATACGGCCGGACGCGGCAAATGAGTAGTTTGTGCACGAGCGTTTTCATCGTCTCGAGATCATCGTTCACGCCGGCGAGTAGGACACTTTGATTGCCGAGCGGAATGCCGGCGTTGGCCAATCGCTCCAGCGCTTCTTTCACTTCAATCGTCAGCTCGCGCGGATGATTCACGTGCACGCTCATCCAAAGGGGATGGTGCTTGGCTAAAATCGCGCATAACTCGGGCGTGATCCGTTGCGGCAGGAAAATCGGAACGCGTGTTCCGATCCGTAGAAACTCGATGTGTTTGATCGAGCGCAGCCTCGTCAGCAACTTGTCGAGCTTGTCGTCGCTGAAAATGAGCGCGTCACCGCCGCTTAAGAGCACGTCGCGCACTTCGGTGTGTTGTTCGAGATAACGAAACGCTTCCTCGAAATCGGTGTGCAATTCCTGTTCGCCAACGCCGCTCACTACGCGCGAGCGCGTGCAATACCGGCAGTACGCCGCACAACGATCGGTCACCAAAAACAAAACCCGGTCCGGATAACGATGCACCAGGCCCGGCACCGGCATATGCGAATCCTCGCCACAAGGGTCGGCCATGTCGTAGGGCGAACCCCAGGTCTCCTCGACACGCGGAACGACCTGCCGCCTGATCGGATCGTTCGGATTGTCGCGCGGTATCAGGTTGAAAAAGTGCGGGGTGACTGCGAGCGCAAGCTTGTCGCCGGAGAGCAGGACCCCGCTCCGCTCCTCATCGCTGAGGTCAATATATTTTTCGAGCTGCGCCAGAGAAGTGACGCGGTTTTTCAGCTGCCATTTCCAATCGTTCCAGAGCTCGGGCGCAACGCGGCCATTTCCAGACCAATAGCCGGGCGCGTGCGACACGAACTCTTTTCCATCTCCGTTACCCAAAGTGTGCATTTCAGTAGGGTTGAAACGCTAAAAGCGGTCAGATTTGTGTCAATACGCGCACTGAAAAGTGCGCCGCGCACCGATACCTTATCCAGCTTTTTCCCTACTGGACGGTGACCAGGGTGCCGATCGGAATCTCGGCGAACAGCTTTCGCGCGGTTTCGCCCGGCAAGCGAATGCAGCCGTGCGAAGCAGGATAATTTGGGACAACACCTTCGTGCATTCCGAAATCGAGACAGCTTAATCGCATGAAATACGGCATATCGACGTGGTAAATCGTCGAACGATGATTTCTTTCCTTATCGGTAATTACGAAATTGCCGCGTTTCGTCGAGTAGCCTTCGCGGCCAGTTGAACAAACCGAATCCAAAACCGGAACGCCGTCTTTGATCAGCGACATCTTCTGTGACGAAAGCGAGATTTCGATGCGCAGCTTCTCAGGAGCCGGCCCGCTTCCCAACAGAAGCTGTGCCGATTGCCAATTGCCCAGTTCAGCCGCGAAATAAAGCGCAACCATCTTGTAGCGCCCGGTCGAGCGGTTGCGCTCGGCACCCGATTGCAAAAGAGCGTGCACGTAATCCGTTCGTCCGAGGCCGGCCGCCAGCATCAGACAGGTAACGTTCTTGTCGTCCTCGATGTAATTGCGGAATGATTTCGAGGGGAGCGAATCCAGGAATTCCTGGTCGTACTTTCCGGCAAGGGTCGTGTTCGGATCAGCGCCGCACTCGAGCAAGGTTGTAAACAACGGCGCGTTGTCTGTAGCGATGGCATACGCCAACAGCGGCACCCGTTTTCCTTCCGGCGTCGGTTGGGGAATGTGTTTGGAGAGCAGTAACCGGACGGACTCGCGATCACCAGCCCGCAGAGCACCATCCAGCGCCCGCAGCGCTCCAACGCTCCATTGTTCGAACCGCGGCAACTTCGAAAGAATATCCTGGGCAACCTTTGTGTTCGGACTGCCCAGTGCAAGAGTCAACAACTCGCCGCTGTCGCCATAGGCCAATTCGAGATTTGGCGTCAGACTGAGAAGAAGATCGACAACCTCGATCTTCTGCGCGTTGACCGCGTAATACAGCGCGGAATGGCCGGCGCGGTCCCTCGCTGCAACGTCTGTGACGTGACCAATCAATGCGCGGACCGTCTCCAAATCGCCGTGCATCGCCGCCACCATCAGCGGCGTGACGCCCGCATCGTCCGCGAGGTCGCCACTTGCACCGGCATCAAGCAGTCTTCCTGCGAGAGCGTGGTCGTCCCGCAAAACAGCGGTGAAAAGCAACGAACGCTCGCTTGTGATGCGAGCGTTTGGATCGTCATGTTCGACGAAATAACGGTCGATCAACGACGTTTGATGCGTATCCAGCGCGCGAACGAATTCTTCCGCTGTGACCGGTTTGGCGGAGTGTTGATGAAAGGCGAACCGTACCGCGACAAGCACAAAAAGGCCTGCGACGATACCCACCAGTGCCTTGTTTAAGCCTGCTGAACGCATATCCGGAGAGAGCCGACCGATAGTATATCATCAGTCAAGCCGTTTGCCTTGCAATTCCGACATCTCTCGGGCCCGAGGACCGAGTGGACTGTGCCGTTGAACGTAGCATGTTCAATGCTGTCCAACTTCGAACCGATGCGTTTCATCTTAATTCCAGTCATAATTGGCTCCCTTGGCACGATTTCTATCTTCGGAGCTACTCCCGAACTCCCACCCACGCCGACGATTCCCGCCGCCGCGGCCGAGCAGGGCAAGGATGTCGTCCACCAGTTAAACAATGCTTTCGCCAAGGTTTTTGAAGTCGTCGCACCGAGCGTCGTTATCATCGAGGTTTCGAAAAAAGCTGATACTGAGACTTCGGCGTTCGAGGACCTTTTCTTTCAAGGTCCTCCAGATGAAAACAATCCCCGCCGGCCACAGCGTAATCTTCAGCCGATCCAAAGCGAGGGTTCGGGTTTCATCGTTCGGCCCGATGGCTACATTTTTACCAACTTCCACGTCGTCGAGGAGGCCGACAAAATTGACGTGAAGCTCAAAGACGGCCGCGAGTTTCCAGCCAAAATCGTCGGCACCGATGAGAAAACGGACGTGGCGGTCATCAAGATCGACGCCAAGGATCTGCCGTCGGCCCAACTGGGCGACAGCGAGGCCGTGCGCGTCGGTCAATTCGCGTTCGCGATCGGCGCTCCGTTCAAACTCGATTACACGTTCACCTACGGTGTGATCAGCGGCAAAGGCCGAAGCAAATTGCTCGCGACCAGCGGTTATTCGATCGCCGACTACTTGCAGACCGACGCATCAATCAATCCCGGCAACAGCGGCGGCCCCCTCTGCGATATCGACGGCAAAGTGATCGGCATGAACACGCTGATCAACGGTATCAACCGCGGTCTCGGTTTCGCGATACCGAGCAACATGGCCAAGGAAATCGGTGACGAGCTTATCGCCGGCCGCAAGATCGTGCGCCCGTGGCTTGGCATTCGAATCGAAACGCTTGGGGATGATCCCGGTATTCGCGATTTGTTCAAGGGCATCGAGAAGGGCGTCGTCGTCCGGACGATCGAAGCTGACGCGCCGGCCTACAAAAGCGACTTGCGGCCCTTTGACGTCATCACGCAAGTCGATGCAAATCCAGTGGTCACCGATTCGCAACTGCAGCACGAAATTTTGAAGAAGAAAATCGGCCAAAAAGTCGAGCTGACGATTTGGCGGAAAGGGCAAACTTTGAAAGTCCCGGTCACCACCGGCGAATTGCCAAATGAAATTTCTCGCGCTTCCAACGAGCCGGCTCGCTTGCCGCAGGAAAAACAACAGGAAGTCGGCAAGTTCGGGCTCCAGGTTCAGGAACTGACCAAGGAAATGGCACAGCGTTTCAAGCTTGGTGTCCAGAAAGGTGTGATCGTCACCGACGTGGCGGACAACAGCCTCGCCGCGCAACAAGGGATCGAGCGCGAAGACGTAATCACCGAAGTCGATGGCAAACCGGTGACCGACGTGAAAACGTTTCGGGAAGCTTTGAACAAGTCCGATCCGAAGAAAGGCGTGTTGCTTTATCTCGATCGCAAAGGCAGCAAGACGTTCGCGGTCCTAAAAGCTGAGGGCGGCAACGCTCCGCCCGATCGCTAGGATCGGCCGCCTACGTCCAACGCACGGCGCGGCAAGCATCTTACTTTTTTGCATCCTGCGCGCGCAGGTAATCCGCCAGCGGCTGACTATCGATGAAGAGTTGCTCCAGTGCCGCGTCGCCATTGCAGACTCGCAGAGTGACATACGCGTTTTCTTTTCCACGCCGGCTGTTTTCGCGGTAAGCCTGCTCAGCCCGTGGCGCGATTTTTTCCGTGACCCAATAATTCCGGAACGGAAACGAAATCGACTGCGTGCCATCGGACCAGCCGCCGGCATCCGCTTGAACCACGTTGTCGCCACTGACCGGCGTCTGACTGATGTGATCGACTTGGGCGAAGCCGTCGGCATCTTCCTTCAACACCACATAAATCGGCGACTTCCAGTCGGCCCGCTCACTCTGAGCGAATTCCGAGATCGCGTACTGCAACCAGATGTAGCGGCCCCGGACGACGTCGACCGGGTCGACCGGCGCGGTCTTGAGTTTCCAAATGCGCCCATGAGCAAAAGTTTGCTCGCGCTTCCAGGCAACGGAAGCCGGCACGGCCAATTGCGCCACAGCAACAAGAACAAAAATGCCAATGCGTAAAGTTTTCATGCGGGGACGCGTTTCTTGAACAAAACGATGTTCGCAAAAAGAAATCCTGCGCCGACAACGATGAAGCCGAGTCCGCGCGTGACAAAACTGAGATCGCTATCGAAGAAACGAGCCACTGCGAGCGCGGCGATGAGAACAAGACCGAAGTTTGCGCGCGCGATGCTGTGGGTCCGAATGCCGCGCATCAGGATGTCGATCCCCAGCAACAGCATATATCCATTAATCACTGCCGCCCCGGCAAACATGCAGCGTGTATCCGTCGAGGAATCGCAAGACCTCGCGATCCACCACGCAATCGCTGCGACAATCGGGAACGCTGCGGCGGAGAGACTAAATCGCCATTGCTTGCGAATGAGATCCCAGCCAGCAAGGCAAACTGCCGCCACTGGAAACAATAGCTCGATGATTAGCCCAAGATTTTGGGAACCGCTGCGTTTATCCCATGAAAGTGTGTGCGACGCGTGCCAGGTCCCTTCGAAACTAAGAACGATTGCGGTTACCCCGATTCCGATCCCGCCGAGAAGCGCGACCGTATGAAGGCGTTCGTCCTGTCGCGGGAAGAACTTCATTCCGCAGAGATAGATTCCAGTAAGCAATCCGGCGAACGCGATACAACCGAGATCGGCCTTCGTGAAATCCGCAGTCAGTCCCAGCGCCATCACCGATGCCAACAGCATCACGGTCGCCAAGATAGTGGTCTCGCGGCTGTCGCAATCCTGGCGATAGCGGAGCAGGAAATATGGAATGACCAACAGAAGTAACAGCCAGGCGAAATTCGGGTTTTGCTGCCCACCCAGGATGCCCCAGTGATCAAACAACCAAACGATCGTACCGACGACATACACAACTGCGCCAAACGTCGTTCGTAGCAGATACACAATTGGAATACTCAGGAGCAACCAGACGCGCATGAAGGAGTCGAACGTCCCCTGGACTTGATACGTTTGGCTGATCAGCGAAATCGCAGTTGCCACGGCGGCCATATCGAAGACCGCAACCGCTTCGCGCCAGGGACGCGATTCGTTTCGCTGCATGAGCACGAAACCGATCAGCGCCAGCGCGACGAGAAGCGGGATAAATGCAATCACCGTCCGAGCCGCGCGACTCAGGTCGTCCCAATTATGGGCGATGAGCAGAATGATGCCGGCGCCGACGAGTGCCGCGCCGACTGTCGCGAGAATTACAAAACCAAAATTCGTCCGGGATTCGACCGAACCGTAATGACGCTCGATCGCAGCTGCGTTCTCGGAAGAAATAGCGCCGGCCGCAACCAATTCCGGGAGTTGGCCACGAAGCCAGCGAACCGCGCGCCGATTGATAATTCCGGGCACGCCCGGGATTCAACCAGAGCGCTTCCCTAAAGTAAACGACGGTTACGACTTGCGAGCGCCGATGGCGACCAGGCCAATTCCGCCGATCAGACAGATGCCGCTCACGATCGGCGGAAAGCTAATACCCTGGTTCTCCGAGTGTTTAATTTCCAAAGGACCAAGCTGGGCGTCTTTCTTTTCGGTCGACCAATGAATGCCACCATAAGCAAAGCCAATGATGCCGACGATGATAAGAATGACGCCGATAATTCCAGCAGGTTTCACAATGCCGATGCTACAAAGGGCGCCGGCCTCCAATCAATTGCAGAATGAGCACCACGAGGGCGATTAGAAGCAGAACATGAATGTAAGCGCCCAGCACGTGGAAGCCGACAAATCCAAGCAGCCAGAGAATCAACAGGATTACAAAGATAGTCCAAAGCATAAATTCCTTTCAGTTGAGGTTGCTGATCTTAGATCGTTTGGCCAGGCGCAACCGCGCGTGACAAAAGTGAGACGGTAGACACTCCAGTTTTATTTACCCGCTTTTTTTAGAACGGCGCGCAAGTCCCAACCGTTCTGCTCTAACTGCGCGCGCGCGGAGTTGTAATCTGACTCCGTCAGCTCGGCCACCATTCGCGTGGCGCGATCGCGTAATTTCGCGCTCGTCGTGTTCAAATCAATCATCAGGTTGCCGCGCACTTTGCCGAGCGCAACCATCGCGCCGGTGCTAATTATGTTAAGCGCGATCTTCGTCGCGGTTCCGGCTTTCAACCGCGTTGAGCCGGTCAAAATTTCCGGACCGACTGCGAGATCAATCGCGAGATCGACTCTGCCGCTGGATTCGTGCGCAGGATTGCAAGTCAGCAGCACGGTCTTCACGCCTAGCGACTTTGCTCGCGCCACCGCGCCCAGCACAAAAGGCGTTCGCCCGCTGGCGGTGATGCCGATTACAACATCAATATCTTTGACGCCGCGACGATCAATCGCCAACGCGCCGTTACTCCCCTCGTCTTCCGCACCTTCGACGCTCCGATGCAACGCAGTCGCGCCGCCGGCGATAATTCCTTGGACCAAATCAGGCGGCGCGCCAAATGTCGGCGGGATCTCGCTGGCATCGAGCACGCCCAGTCGACCGCTCGTCCCCGCACCGACATAAAACACCCGGCCGCCTTTGCGGAGCGAATTGGCAACGAGGTCGATTGCGCGCGCAAGATCCGCGGCCACCGCGCGGAGTGCGTCGTCGACGAACTTTTCCTCCTCGATAAACAGCTTCACCAATTCCTGCGCGTTCATCTTTTCGAGATCTTCCGACCGCGGATTCCGCTGCTCGGTCAACGCCGCGGCGAGGTCGTTGACCTTTTCCGGCACCGGTTCGGGATGGATTTCCGGCCAGCTCTGCATTTCAGCTGCGAGCCAGGCCGCGCCAAATTCTGGCGCTCGTTCCGAATTCGCGACGCGCGCATCCGGCAAGGCTTTTTTCAAACGCCGCCGAAATGCATGATTGTAGATCGAGTCGCGCTGAAACAACCCGCCGAGCAATACCACTTTCGGCGCGAGCACGTGCAGCCGGTTCGCGACCGCTTCGGTGTATTCGCACAGAACACGCGCGCCTTCTTCGATGATTTCCATGACCCGCGCGTCCCCTCCGGCGGCCGCTTCAAAAACCACCGGAGCCAGCATTGCCACCTCCATCTTGTCTGCCGTTTGGGCCCAGCGAACAAGCTCGTCGAGATTGTTCAGTGACAAGGCGCGCAAAATTCTGCTGGTGAATTGGACTTCGCCGCGATGGAGATCGTATTCGCGCAAAATTAATCGCAGCGCTTGGAGACTAAGGTAATAACCTCCACCGATATCGCCGAGGATATGTCCCCAGCCCCCGGCGTTCTCGATTCGCTTGTCGCGCCTCCCGGTCACGGACGAACCGCTTCCCGCGTTTACAACAATCCCATCGCTGGCTCCGAGGGCCGCAGCCAGACCGGAATCGCGATCACTCCCGACGGCGATCTTCGCCTGCGGCCAGGTTTCGGCGCATAACCGTGTGAGCGAATGTCTATCTTCTTCCGTGCCGCAACCGGCCAGAAAAATTCCGGCCCGCGCGATTTCCTTTGGCAACTCGCGAAACATCGCGCGCAATTCGCCGGGTGTGGCCAGCCGAAAATTGGCCGGAGGCAGCTTGCCTTGATCCAAAACCCGCAGGTCCGACGCCGTGCGTTCAACCAAAACCCAGGAGGTCTTGGTCCCGCCTCCTTCGACGCCGAGGATTTTTTCGCCGCCGTTCATTGTCGATCTTTCGGCTGTTTGTATCATGCTTCATGGCCAAAGACGAGGCTCAAGCCGCGGGTCGCATCGGGCAGCTCCGGCGCCAAATCAAAGAGCACGACCGCCGTTATTATGAGGAAGCGGCTCCGACGATCAGCGATCGCGATTACGACCGACTATACAAGGAGCTGGTCGACCTCGAGACGAAGTTTCCGGAACTGGTCGCCGCCGATTCGCCAACTCAACGGGTCGGCGGAAAACCGCTCCAGGCCTTCGCCCAAATTCAGCACCGGGTTCCGATGCTCAGCCTCGACAACACTTATTCCGAAGATGAAGTCGCGAATTTTTACAAACGAATCACCAAACTCCTGCCGGGCGAAAGAATTCCGGTCGTAATCGAGCCAAAGGTGGACGGCGTAGCTGTATCGGTGATGTACGAGAACGGCAAACTGAAGTATGCCGCTACGCGCGGCGACGGGCTGATTGGCGACGATATCACCCAAAACATCAAGACGATTAAATCTGTGCCGCATCAATTGCACGGCGCCGCACCGAAGATTTTCGAGGTGCGCGGTGAAGCCTATCTCGACAAAGCCGGCTTTGAAAAATTGAATAAGGAACGCGAAGCCGCTGGTTTGCCGTTATTTGCTAACCCGCGAAACGCTGCGGCCGGATCGTTGAAACATCTGGATCCAAACGTCGCCGCGAAGCGTCCGCTCGGAATGATTTTTTATGGAACGGGCGCCGTCGAAGGCGTCGATGTCGATCTTCACTCGAAGATTTTTCCATTGTTCAAGAAGCTTGGACTCCCGACGCATCAAGATTGGTGGCTGGCCGATTCAGTCGACAAAATTTTGAACGCGATTCGCGATCTCGACGAAATCCGGCGCGATTTTCCCTACGAAACCGACGGCGCGGTCATCAAAGTCGACGCCCTTGAGCAACGCGAGCGACTCGGATTCACGGCAAAATCCCCGCGCTGGGCGATTGCCTGTAAATATGCGGCGGAACGGGTCGAAACAAAATTGCTCGACATCAAAGTTCAGGTTGGCCGCACCGGAATTCTCACGCCGGTCGCCGTGCTCGAACCGGTCTTGGTCAGTGGGAGCACGGTTTCGCGCGCGACATTGCACAACGAGGACGAGATCAAACGCAAAGACATCCGCATCGGCGACACCGTGGTGATTGAGAAAGCGGGCGAAGTGATTCCGGCCGTCGTCG
>Ga0210405_10001372_pt1 | contig 27914 bp, 25 predicted proteins | sample IncBWH11MmetaG_FD_155492 | JGI IMG/M metagenome (GOLD analysis project Ga0210405, IMG submission 155492) | Forest soil microbial communities from Barre Woods Harvard Forest LTER site, Petersham, Massachusetts, United States - Inc-BW-H-11-M | ecosystem: Environmental > Terrestrial > Soil >...
CGCGGTTGGACTCGTTGGCCAAAACAGAAGCGTCATTTGTCGAGCCGATGGAGTGTCTAGCGGTATCGAAGCTACCTGAGGGGTTGGAATGGCTCTGGGAAATTAAATTTGACGGGTATCGAGCCCTCGCGGTCAAGTCGGGAACTGGTGTCACGCTGTTCTCGCGGCGAAGAAAATCTCTGAATAGACAATTTCCCTATATCGTGGATGCACTGGCGGATCTGCCCGCAGGAACGGTCGTAGATGGAGAAGTAGTCGCCATCGATGACAGCGGCCGTCCCGACTTCAATCTCTTGCAAAATTTCCGGGCAGCGGCGTCTCGGATTCAGTACTACATCTTCGATCTGTTGTGCTGGAAGGGTCGTGATTTGACGCGCGTTCCGATGGTCGAGCGGCGAGCGCTGTTGAAGTCCCTTGTGGTGATTAGCGACAAGAGAATCAGGATTGCGGACTATTTCGAGGCAGCGCCAAAGGACCTACTGTCGGCGGTGTGCGAGCAAGGGCTTGAAGGGATCATCGGGAAACGAAAGGACAGCCTGTACCAGGCGGGAAAGCGAAGCGGTGCGTGGATCAAGTATCGCGTGAATCGAGGGCAAGAGTTCGTCATTGGCGGCTACTTTCCGGGACCGCACGGCTTTGACGCACTGATCGTCGGCTACTATGAGGGAGACAAATTGATGTATGTGGCAAGAACTCGGAACGGGTTCGTCCCGGCCTCCCGGCGACAAGTGTTTTCGAAACTGAAACATCTCGCGACGCCGATCTGCCCGTTCGTGAATTTGCCGGAGACAAGGCGATCACGATTTGGGGAAGAACTCAACGCTGAGAAGATGAAGAAAGCAGTTTGGCTAAGGCCAGATGTCGTCGCTCAGATTGAATTCCTCGAATGGACCGAGGGAGATAAGTTGCGACATTCGAAGTTTGTCGGCTTGCGCAAGGACAAGAATCCTCGAAGCGTGGTCAAGGAGCAAGCCGGCGAGCCTTGAATAACTTCCTGTTGCCCATAATCCGTTCAGAGTTGATGCCAACCGGGGAGATCAACTCCCACAAGCCAACTTCTCGTTAGAAATCTCAAGGTTCTTCAGTTAAGGTACTGAATTCCGTGTCCATTACATCGCACGACCATCTGCCTCAGTGCCGGCGACGCAGCCTCGCAGAGGGCCAATCCATGAATCCGGCCCGCGCTCTAAAACGGAAAAGCGTGAACTTTTACATTGTCCTTCCAACTACGTTGCCGGACTTCGAGCACGAAACGGTCGTGGCTAGGGAAGACCTCCAATAGCCAGACGTGGTTCATTTTCCGATCCTCCTCAAGCAGCCGACGGCACTCATCTTGAAGAGCGGACGACGCCCTGCACCCGAAGATGACTGAATGGAAGGCTTCCGGCGGTAGGGTGAAGAGGTGGATCGGGAACGGGGAGGATTCTACTACCGTGTTTGCCTGAGCAAGCTTTCGAACGACTCGCCATTCCTTCTCGTAGGCCCATTCGGCGTTCTTTACGAACATCGGGTCGGCAGGTTCCTGCCCATCTGGAGTGAATGTCGGACGATTTTCCGTGTATGAAATCGGTCGAAGCTGCTCATTCGGGGCGATTGTGGTTGATGCAAAGAAACTACAGTTCGTCCAGAAACCGACCGCGAACCCGCAATGGGCGTCCGCGTAATGCGACCACATAAGGATACTGTCGTTCCTCTCTGAAAGGCAGAAAATGCCCATCGTCGAATCAAATGAGCTCTTGAGGCCTTCTTGCACTTGTTTGAGGTGCAAGTTCAGCATCGTAATATGACCCTCGACTTCTTCGTCAAGGTCGGACAAGAAAAAATCCCTCAATCCCTCTGGATCTCCTTCTGGAATATTGAGTTTTTGGAGTGCTTGCTTCGCCTCAGCATCCAAGGTAGCGCGAAGTTTGGCGCGCGTGTCTCCAGTCGCTCGGGCCAGGATCGCAGGTAAAACATCAAACGGGTCGTTGCAAGCGGATGGTTGAGAGAATCGAACCGTTTTGTGGCCTATTACATCAGTAAGCCTTGCGGCAGGGAAATACTTGTAGAGGAGTACGGGCGTATCTCGCCGTGGAGGGGATGACAACGGCTCTTCTGGCAGAGAGCTTTCGTGCTTCTGAAAGGCCTCGTCTGGAATTCCTTTTGCCTGCGAATCGGCAACTCTGATTAGCTCTAGAAGCTGCTCGCGGATACCGGCTCGGAGGTCCGCCCTGCGTTCGGATGTGGACATTTCTCTCTGAACGGGTTCCCACATTCGTCGCATAGAATCTTCATCGATCTCGCGACCGAAGAGAGCAACAAGCGTTCGCAGCTTGTCGGGCGTGAGTTCACCACAATCATCCAGGAAAGTGAGTGCTTCCTGAAAGCCTTGGAGTCTTTTTTCTGCCTCAGCTTTTTTCATCTGATGCGTGAAATTGATTCCTTTCGTTACACCGATGATGTGCTACGACCGCTCGACAAGCAACTCTGATCACGAACGAGCAGTTTGCGACAGGGGTTCGCTATACTCTCCAGCGTGAACTCTTGGCCGATTCTCCTTGGGACTTCGTCGTTCACAGCCACAGGATGGAAGGGATCGTTCTATCCGAAGGGCCTGCGACCCGCCGACTATCTCAGCTACTACGCGCAACACTTCGACACTGTAGAGATTGACTCAACTTTCTATGCAACTCCGAATGTGACCGTCGTGCGCTCCTGGAATGCTAAAACCCCGGAGGGATTTCTTTTTGCGGCTAAAGTACCACAGGAGATTACACACAAGAGGGTTCTTAAAGATTGCGATGAGGAGTTCAAAGTTTTTCTAACGACAATGGAGGCTCTAGGCGAAAAGCTCGGGCCCTTGTTGTTTCAATTCGGCAAGTTCGACAAATACGAGTTCAAGTCACTGGACGATTTTCTAGCCAGACTAGTTCCGTTTCTGAAAAGGCTTCCGAAGGGGCACAAGTTTGCCGTCGAGATTCGCAACAAGGACTGGCTGGTTCCTAAACTCGCAGATGTGCTGCGGGAGCACGGCGTCGCTCTCACGCTGATTGATCAAGGCTGGATGCCACGGCCCTGGGAGACGAAGGACAAATTCGATCTAATTACCGCTGACTTCACTTACGTTCGGTGGTTGGGGGACCGGAAAGGGATCGAGGAAAAAACGACAACTTGGGACAAGGTGATTGTAGATCGCCAAGGTGATCTTTCCGAGTGGGTCAGTCTTCTCAAGAAGATCCAGGAGCGGCGCATCATGATTTTGGCATTTGCCAATAACCACTACGCGGGGTTCGGTCCTGGGACGGTCGATCTGTTTCGCAGGCTGTGGGGCGATGATGCCCTGCCGAAACCGCAGAGTCCACGCCGAACCGAGCAGCAAATCTCGCTCTTTGATTAATGATCTGAGTCCGATAAAGTACGCGTTGCCGACTATCGTTCACTTTTGTCCGACAGGGGATTGTCACGGGTAAGACTGGTGTGAAACACGAGAAGCGGTTCCAAAGGCATGGCGCTTACGGCAAATCGGCGACCGAGCAGGCGCAGGTACGCTCCATCGTCATGGCGACCGAATCTCGCCGCCAGCTCGCGGTCTGTTGTATACCGACCATCGACATACCGGTATTTTGTGCCGGTCTCGATCCCGAGCAGCTGCCAGCTACTCGCTCGGTAAGAACTGCCCGTGAAACCCATGTTTGGGTTGACGTAAGTTACGAAGTCGGTCGCGCCTAGGCGACGTTCTTCCCGGGCAGCTTGAGACAGCATGTATGAGATCGAGTTTTTCGGAGCGCCCTCAAATGCAAACACGCGAGACACTACTCGCGCGCTCTCGGCCGGACGTCGGTGCGACGAAAGGAGTTCACGCAGCGATGTCACGTCTAAAGGTGATGACACACACAGTGCAACCAAATGGCCAGCGTTTGTGCTGAGGCCGTAGGCGCGACCGTCCGTGCGCGGCGAACGGAGATAATGGAACCTTTGGAATACATCGCGTGCCTTGTCCTCCTCGATATTTCGGAACCTCAACAAACGGGGTGAGAGACCGGCGTCCCGCACGAGCCAGTCCGCTCTGTCTGGTAACTCTTGCGCCAGCTCAGCTAACAGCGATTCGATCACTGGGATGGGCACAAGGCCACGCGTATCTGCAAAACGTGGCAGCTGCAAGAGCGCTTGTAGGTGAAGTGGACGCGTAGGCCGATCGGCAGCACGCGCCGCGTATTCGACACAGTTCAGCAGCAGTCGCTCGCTCGGGGCGACCCGACACATCAGGCTCAGGCCAGCAGTTGCCATGACGTCCTAATTTCTTTGGCCCATCGGTACAAAAACAGCAAGACAGTGGTTGCGACAAACCTTTCGTACGGGGTCAAGCAGTCAGCAAACCGCCACAAAAGGACAACAAGCCCTAGACTAAGGACAGTGATCAAGAGTCCCCACCAGTTGACTCGCTGCTCTTCTGTCGTCATCTTAGACTCTTCTACGACTGGGTACAAAGGCTTCTTGCTGCCATCCGCTGCGGTGGTTTTGGCCTTTGCCATCCATACGCCCAGCAAGTCCCACGCGAAGTAAAGAACGAAAATGTACAGGATGATCTTGGTGGTGCTCTTGGCAAGGTCACCTGCTGCCAGCGATCCCTTTCCATTGACCTCAGTCAGCACAGCAATACGGAAGTACAGAATTAGCATCAGCTGATCAAGGAGGAACCGAAACAGAGGTAGGTTGAAGAATTTCACTTGATAGCCAGAACGATAGAGGCTCCGCCGAAAGCCAATCCAACTCCCCAGCACCAAAGTAGTGGCAACGACAAGGTGCAACTGCACGGCACCATCGAGTTGGGTCCAGTTCTGGAGCCGGATAAACAATTCGCGGATGGCGAACCCGAAGAGAATGTCGGTATACCGCAGACTAGTATCGAACCGTTCCGGCTCGGGTATCGGGTGGAACACGGCTCTAAGACGATTATTCATCTCGCGATGAGGGCCGGGATGTCAGCCAGATGGGATGTAGTGATTACGCGGTCAGCCGCAACGTGATCGCAGGCCCGTTCGTACTCCCAGACGTGTGCAGGGATCTGCACGGCACGAAGTCCCGCGTCGATAGCGGGAAGCACGTCAGAACGCATGCTATTACCAACCATCCATGCCGAATCCACATCGACGCCCAGAGCAGCCACAACACCACGGATAACTGCGGCCGATTTTTCTGGAACAATTTCTATGACGTCGAACAATTCGCGCAGTCCACTGCGTTCAATCCTTCGTGACTGGAGCTTGGGGTCGCCTTTGGTCAGGAGTGCGAGTCGGGCACCCCTTGCACGAAGTGACGTCAGCGTTTCCCAGGCTCCTAAAACAAGTGGTGGATCCTGTTCGAATACCGACCGTGCAGCCTCTCGAACCCGGATGACGGTGTCAGCATCCACAGCACGCCCCGTGCTGCGGCATATCTGTTCATATGCCTCGACGCACGAGGCCGGGAAACGCTCCATGCTGTAACCAAACTTGTCAACATTCTGAACGTCAATTCGGCGTTCGCACTCCTCCCACCGCTCTGCATCCACGCCTGACTTAGCAACAACATCGCGAGCGCATGAGCGCGCATCATCGTAAAGCTGCTCAGTGCTCCACAGCGTGTCGTCTCCGTCAAAGATGACGGCAAAAAGCGTGCGTTGAGTAGGCGCGAGGTGAGTCATCAGATTCAATAGTACATCGCTTTGCTGTGGTCTCGAAAGATTAGCATCTTGCTAGAGACGGGGATTTTAGAAATTGTCCGACCCCCAGAGGGTTTGGTTGGTGCCCCGCTGCCGCTCATGCATAATACGGTCGGGAGTTGAAGCTAGATCATCTGAATTTTGCCGAAGAAAAAAGATCCCGCCGCCGTCAAGCTTGGACGGAAGGGTGGGAAGGAGATCGCCAAGCGAGGCTCGGAATACTTTAGCCAGCTGCAAGCTAAACGCAAGAAGCGCAAGGGCGGTCGGCCTCCCAAGTCCAAGGAACCACGCTAATAGGCTCATTGTAAAACAACGAGCGCTCGTTGTATTATTATAGGTCTGATGTGTTATCAGCTTACTCTCGTCGTTCAAGTTCTGTTTTCAATCCGGAGTGGGATGAAGCGTTGCAAATCGCCAGCATCAAGTCGCGGCCGCTGGACGCAGATTGCAGTGCGGCTCTTGGGTGTAACCTGGACCATGTGACGCTATGAGTGCGTTGGTTTGTTGAGACTCTTTCTTAGTTGCGAGCGACTAGATTTGAGTCTAGAGTTTCGTTAAATGTGCCTTGTATGACTACAGAGAGGTAAAACGAGCATGGTGATCGCGGACCGGTTGCGGGCATTACGGGAAGAAAAGAAGCTCTCTCAGGGGGACATCGAGAAGCGGACGGGACTGCTTCGCTGCTACATCTCCCGCGTTGAGAACGGCCACACCGTTCCCGCCATCGAAACGCTGGAGAAAATGGCCCGTGCGATGGAAATTCCCATGTACCAGCTTTTCTACGATGGGGAGAAGCCGCCCGAGTTGCCAAATCTTCCAAAGCGGAAGTCATCAGACGACATCGCCTGGGGGAGTGGCGGCAAAGATGCCCGCTATTTGAGTAAGCTGCGGCGTTTGTTAGGAAAGACCGAGGAAGGAAACCGGAAGCTGATTCTTTACATGGCCCAGAAAATGGCCGGCACAAAGTCTCGCCGACCGGGGGCAAGCAACTAATTTCGCGGGGCGGGGTTTGATTTCGGCAAAGTAATGGCGCGTCGTAGCCAGAAAGGATTCATAGCCACACCGAAGTGGGGCTGCAGGAGGTGACAAGATGGACTTGCGCTGCCCGAAGTGCAACAGCACCGATCTCAAGAAAGTTTCCCTCGCCTACGAAGAAGGGCACTATCAGACAGAAGGCCGCACACGACTACGCGCGATCGCAGTTGGGGGTGGAGGCCCTGATTTGGTGGTGGGCCGAGCGACCACACGGGGGTCTCAGCAGTCCGCCTTTTCCAAGCAGTTGAGCCCTCCGGTGAAATGGTCGTATCTGAAGGTCATCGGATGGTCCGTTCTGGTGTTTGTCTGTGTCGGTTGGTTGATCTTTTACGTAAATACCATCACAGCGAATGCAACGACCGTGTTGTCTGCTCCCTTGACGTTCTTCGCCTTGATTTCCGGTGCGATCTTCGCTCTGCTGCTGTTTCTTGCCAGGAGGCACAATCATTCTATTTACCAGACTCAATACGCTCGGTGGGACAAGTCCTTCATCTGCGAGCGATGTGGGACGGTCAGCCAACAAGCCCTCCATTAAACCCTTAAGTGGCCTATGATTCGGCCAACTGGTGCGGAGCCTTGCCTTGTATAAAGTCCGCAGCTTTTTGTGCATGTGAGGCAGCAGAAACAAGCAAGCGCGAATCCGACTTGAGCCGTGTTATCCACGTCTTGAGATACGCGGCCGAGTTTTCAAGAATTCGCTGCTCGATTCTCGCGATGCCGCATAGCATGGCGGCGGTCATCTCCGCGATGAGTTCCTCTTTCGAGTAGGATTCCGAGCCAAAGGAAACCGGGTTGTCGAAGTTCTCCCGGTGCAAGCGCTTGGCGTGCCCCGTGCTGTGGGCTAGTTCGTGGAATTCAGTGGCGTAATACTCTTCCGATGAATGAAAGAGGCCGCGTGCCGGCATACCGACCACGTCGTTGGCCGGCGAGTACCATGCTTTGTCGGATTGCTCGAACGCTGGCGGGTTCGGCATGTTGGTCACGAGTTGTTCGCACGTTTCGATAGGATCGTTGGTGCGCGTCTCTTGCAGGAGTGATTCCGAAATATCGATTCCTTCCGTCTGCGACAGATTGAACACGCTGTAGTAACGGAGCAGAAAAGGACGTGTTGTCTCTTTCGCGCCGTCCTGCGTGGTCGCTTCTTGTTCGTCGCCAACGTTCCAGAAGATTACGGGCGAGGACTTCTCACCCTTGCGAATCTTCCCGCCGAGCTTGGATACCTGGTTGAAAGTAAGCCAGAATCGTGATGGAAACCCCTGCGAGGCAAGCGTAAAGACATTGAGGCCGCGATATTCTCTTTGCGTGATTAGGTTTGCGGGAGGCTGGCAGGTCCACGGCTTCCGCCACGGTGCAACGCCAGATTCAAGTTGCTTGATAATTTTGTCGGTGATGATTTCATAAACGCTTGGCATTTGGTTCGCTCCAGTTTTGATTTGCTGTTTTCAGGCCCTTTTAGGGCATAAAAAACAACATGCTTTACTGGAGGCGAGTTCCGGCCGTGGTTCGCGGCTGTCAAGCTTCGAAGCGTATTTCAGCGCAGCCCGTAGGGGCGCGGAAGCGAGTACGGTGGGGTGTACCGAGCGGAGCTGCACAAGCGGGCTTTACAGTGGAAGCGGACCACGGCCTATCTTCCCCCGAGTAAAGCATGTGAGGAACGACGCATGTGGGTAGGCCGGCCCTGCTCACCGGTAAGCGACCGCCAGTGCAGATCGCTACCAGGTATTGCCTTTCGCCTAATGTTCGCCCATACTGCATGGTGCTGGGCATTCCTCAGAGGGCACTCGCTGTGCCCGGAGGGGCAATCAGCGGCAGCGGAGGGAACTAGCATCCCCTTGCTCTGGACCATGGCCCCTCGAAATTACAGATTATGACAACAGCACATCGCTTTCGAATCAACAAGAAGTTCCTTGACGGACACATATGCCGACATCATAGTGGTGAAGGACGCATCACAGTGGTGAGGTCTGATGAAGGGAACAAGGAAGCGCCGGTCGAAAAAATCCGAGCGGCTGACGATTACATTGGCGGCTGGACAACGTCGTCAAGTCGCGGCTATCGCTCAGCAGCGGCGAACGTCGGAGGCGACTGTGATTAGATGGGCGGTAGACAAGTATGTCGCTGACAACGCGCTCAGCAACCGTGAACGATCAACCTCAAAGTCTCGCTAGTCTCTCGTATGGTTGGTAGAGCGAATGGCCACGCAAAAGACACATCAACTCGGACGAAAGCAAGCTAACGACATCAGCCTAGGCGATATGTCGGCCCTGGCGGATGCCGCCATGGATCGTAAGCCTGTTGCGGGCTGGACCCATAATTTTTACCGCTATCCTGCCAGGTTTTCTCCGCGGTTCGCCGCCGCAGCCATCGAATCCTTTTCGAAGCGTTGGGAACTTATTCTCGACCCGTACATGGGTGGAGGGACCGCCGTTGTGGAAGGGGTGGCCGCTGGTCGAAACGTTGTTGGGAATGACCTCAATTCGCTCGCAGCGTTCATAACGCGCGTGAAATTGGCAAAACTTTCTTTCGCGGAAAGCCTCGCGCTAAGGAATTGGGCAACGAACACTGTACCCAATTTCAGCTACCACATGGATGTGGAGGACCTAGAATCTTTCGTGGACCCAGTAAAGACCAAGAACCTGTCCCTCGCCCGCGCTCGATTTATTAAGAAAGCTGTGGCCGCCGCGTTGGCCTCAATAGCGGAGTTGGCTACACAAAACTCACGAGACTTTGCAAAGTGCGTTGTACTTCGCGTAAGCCAGTGGGCACTCGATGGGCGCTCCCGCCACACGCCGCTAAATGATTTCCGAAATAAACTCTCCTCTACGGCGCAGGAAATGCTCGAATCCGCGCGGACATTCGCCGAGCAGACACGTCGGAGTCAAGGCCATGCAACTATCTTGAACATGGATGCGGCTCGCCTGCCTGAGTCGCCTGTATTCGGGAGCGGGAAGCAAAAGGTTTCGCTGGTTGTGACAAGCCCTCCGTACCCTGGTGTTCATGTTCTGTACCATCGCTGGCAGGTCGATGGGCGACGTGAGACGCCGGCCCCGTACTGGATCGCAGGTTGCAACGACGGCCAGGGCGCTGCCTTTTACAATTTCGGAGATCGGCGCGAGACCGCCGCCGATACGTATTTCAGCAAATCACTGTTGACCCTCAAATCCGTCCGGCGCGTGATGCGCGACGGCGGGCACATCGTTCAATTGGTGGCGTTCAATCGCCCCGATGAACAGCTTCCTCGCTACCTGGAAAACATGCGAGCCGCAGGCTTTGCAGAAGTCAAAACCGGAAACGACCGTATCTGGCGCGAAGTCCCAAACCGGAAGTGGCACGCGACATTTGTTGGGAAAACACATTCCTCCAATGAAGTCGTGCTTGTCCATGAAGCTGTTTAACCTATTGAGACACCTGCATTAGTTTGAGCAATGTGCGAGCGACACGCTGAATCTCAGCATCCATCTGCTCCTCGCTCAGGGTCTCCACCTGTGAATCCTGCTTCGTTCGCTCATACATTTGATAGAGATGGAAAGCCACATGGGCCGTATATTTATTGATACGTTGCTGGATCGTGGTCTCTGCGTTTTTATTGGCTATCAGTGAATCGCGGTAGGTTGTGAGTAGATCCATATCTTGGTTGATGAGAATAGTGAGTGGAGATTTTGCGGTCGGTGGGTCAAACGAGCCGGCGCTCTCGCCACTCCACACGTGTCCCCAGCAGTTCTCTTCACCCCAATCCTTCTTCATCACGTACCGCAACTCGTAGGGAGGGCGTCGCTGCCCGCCACCCGGGAGTTTCATGGATATTTTGCGTGCGGATGGCGGCTCGACCACATCCGCAAGAAATGAGGTCGAAATGGTCTTCCCCGGGCCGATCGCTTCAACGTCGAACTTGAGCTGTTCACCACCCTTAAGACCGACAGCAGCCTGAATCAAGAGTTCGAATCGCCCCTCAACGGGATGGGTCAGGAAAGTCTGTGGTTCTACGGAGGGCGATTCGCACGATATCCTAAAGCTCCATGTCGGCTTATGTCCGACAACTAGGTCATCTTTTCCGTCCCAACGGAGTTTTACGTGAACGTCAGGTCCGCCCACAAGAATTTTGATTGGCTGGCGACTAGTCACCTTGAGAAAGGTCGGGTCGTCTTTGAGTGGTGGCGCTGGGCGTGGGGTTCGTTTCTTGGATGGTGTGACGACAATCCGCCGCTCAACCATTCGATGCTCTGGAAATCCCTTGAAAGTGCCCGTGCAGCGCAGCACGGTTTCAATCGGATATTCGTCCTCGTCGAAGTCTTCTGGCTGCACAAACTGCAGAGTGACTTCTTCCCCCGCAATTTGTGAAGTGCGCGTAATTTGGAATTCCTTGACTGGTGGGTCAAGGGTCACTGCCATACTTTCCAACGTCTTCCAGGATTCTTCGGGATTGGCGAAAATAAGATACCGTCGCGCATCGTTTGGCTTGAGCCGGATTGTGGTCACGTCTGGTCTCAGGCTTAGAGTAGGTTCGGTGGCTGGCGCTCCCACAGCAGTATCTGTCTTGACCACTACATGCTCTGTTTGTGTAAGAGTCCCGGACCCAACTTCGGACCGGCTTGCCTCACCTCCTTGCGTCGTGCCGTGAGAAGCGTGCGGACCGGCTTCATGGTGAGCTTCAATCAATTGATCGAGGGCAGCTTTCACCGCTTCGTCCCCCGCCGCCAAACTAGAAATCTCCTCCTCAGCCTCTTCCTCGAGACGCCGGAGGTCTGGGTCTCCCTTTAGCGTCGCAACGACGCGCGTTTCGAGAGCGGAGTAAACTGTCCCTTCGAGGAATTGAAACCGTGACCCTTGCATCAAATGAGCAATGGCCTCCGGTTTGAGACCGTCGCAATCCACGACAACGATCATGCGGTTTCGCAGGTATTTCAGTTCCAGGTCCCGCACGACGAATGTGTTATCCCATGCGTGCTGCCGTTGGCCGTTGATAAGGAAAACGCAGCATTGACGCCCGCGCTTTGGTTCCTCAAGAAATGTCGAAATCGGCCGCTTGTCGGTATCTGGGAGAACTTCATCCGGCGTAGCATCAACAGGAGTTTCATTCGCTGCATTCGGAGCGGGTGCGGCCGCCATCGCTTTCTCTAGAACGACGACACGGATGGTAATTGTTCCGTACCCTTCATTCAGCGCTGCACCGAGCGACTTGTCGAGCTGGGCGACTGTTGTCACGGTGTAATCTCCTTTCTATACGCCTACAGGTTGCGGGGGAAATATCTTATCGAGGGCCGCTGGTGTGGTGCTTTTACTGTTACCCAAGGAAGACAGACGATATCCATTTCCATACATCGGCGCGGTAGTGCCGCCGACGTAGAGTTCGAACGGCAATATCGGGTTGTAAAGGACATGATTCAAGGTCGCGTAGAGTTGACGAGTAATCGCTGAGCCGCCCTTGCCAAAGTCGTACCCGATATGGACAAACCGCGTGCCGTGCGCGATCTTTGCGGCATCCGCGTCAGCAGGCGAGATAAAAGGTACTCGACCGTCGGGGCTGCACGCGAGATATGCAAAGTAGTCGTCGCGGCGTCCCTTCGGGAAAACGTGCTTGATAATGGTCCAACCTGCGCCGTCAGTTTCCCCGTTCAGCAGGTCCGGTGCCCGACGCGAAACCACCCATGAATACTTACTGACCGCATAGGCGGACGAGCCGCCCTGGCCGAAGACGCCAATCAAGTACCACTTGTCGGCTTTTGTGGTCGACCCGAGGGATAGAAGTGTGCTGTGAATCGCCTCCGGTGTTTGGCCAATACCTTCGTCCTCAATCGAAATCGTGAATTCACGGGACGCCTTGTCAAACAGAAGACGGACTCTTAGCTTACGGGCGAGGTCTCTCGCCTTCGCACGAATTGCTTTCGACGCTTCTGATGAGTCTAGCTTCGGTAGTTGGTCCAGTGGTGGCAAACCGAAATATCGAAGTACAGCCTCCCGAGGACTTGCAGGCGCAGCAGCCGTTGGGTCAGCAAGGAGCTCTCGCTGACGAGCCATTTCGATCATTGCCTCCATCCCATTTACGGTGCGCTCGGCAACGGGGTTTACAGGCTGGTTCGCCTGTTTGATACGTCCTGCATTGCCGCGCTCTGCTCCAACAGGAATCCAGTGATAATGTCCTGGGCGCCACCCGGAATTCGGGTTGCGTGGGTCGTAGATGTATTCATCTTCGGGAGTAACTGGTAATTGCGACAAGAGCACTTCAACGTCTGAGCCGGACACCGCTTTCGTGGCTCGGCTGAGAAAATCTACAGGCCCAACGTGATCTCCAAGAGATGTAGGCTGGATCATAAATAAGTCTCCTAAAACTCACAGTTCCGGAAGTCTTTTCGAGATGGCTGTAACGGCATCGCCATCTAATCGTGACATATCCTTTTGCGCCGCCCGGCTTAGGGTGTGACGACTGCGGCTTCGATCATGGCGGGCCCTTTGTGCAAGGCGCGTATCATTGGAACGACGACACGAGCTAAGCCACTACAGAATCGACTGACTCTTTCCAAGTCGAATATTTCAACCTGCTCGTCGTCGGTTTCTTTGCGTTCCTCCTCCAAGCGCCGCAGCTCCTTGAGAATCCCGAGAGCGCAAAGCACGACTCCGAACTTGAACCAGTGCCTGACCAAGTTGCCTTCCTCGTCTTTGGCTTTATGCAACTCGTTAATCAGGAACCGATTGTCCATATTTACGAAGAAGACAAAACCTTTCCCTTCATCGGCGTTCATGATTTTGAGTCCGGTGTATTCGTCGAATTGGAATTGAGGATCATTCCACTTCTCCCGTCGCACTTCCCGGATGTCCGGAGCTGCCAATAGCGGCGAAGAGTGCTTTCCGTTGCCATTTCGATTGTAACCGGAGTGACGAGGCCCGGGAGGCGGAGGCAGGGTATCTTCTGTTTCGGACACTCCCTTTATCGTGAAGTGAGAGACAAAGGGTCGACCTAATGTGTCTCGCTGGATATCGGTCACTGTGACAGTCATGTTGACTACTTCTCCGACTTTCGCGTCATATGGCATCTGGAATTTTGTGGTGAACTTTCCATCCCAGAGATGGGAGCTACCACACAGGTTCGGCGGATCAAACGTGATTGAACCGGGGCAGTCTGTTCGGTCAAAGTAATCGTTTGCCGCGTCGGTTTCAAATTCTACGCGTACTGTGCGATTGAGCGGGCATGTCTTCGATAGTCCGCCCTTGGGCTCTTTGAGGATCTGGAAGAATGCTGGGAACTTTTTGCCATTAAACGGCACTCCATCACTAGATGGACCTGTAGAAGAGATTATATTGCCGCCAATGCCCAGGATACTGGCCAACGTCGGATCACTCTTCAGTAGCTCCTGTAAATAGTCGGCAGCGTTCTCTTCCTTCGAAAGCGTTTCATCAAGGCGTTTCTTCCTGCGTTGAGCATTGTGCTGCCGCAATCCAGCATGTTCCCTCAGCTCTTCCCGCAGTGCGCTGTAGATTGAATCGTAGACTTCATTGCGCCGAACGCGATCTCGTGATGCCATGAGGAAGTCCTCGCGCACTGCCTGATCCATCTCGGTGCAGTCTACTGACACTAGCAGGGTCTTCTGAAGGTAATCGAACTTCAGGGTACTGCTTATGAAGTTGGCCGGCAGATCGCCGTGCACCTGGCCGTTCAGTGTGAAATAGACGCCGTGCGGAAAGTTACCGGCATCGAAGTCCTCCTTGAGCAAGAAAAGCTTGTAGGGGAGACGACCAACCCCCGCCAGGTTCACTTCACCATAGGCCGGGCTGAGACCCTTTTCGAATTTCGAAGACGAGTCATGCTCTTCTCCTTCCTCGCTGGCGTGCGCCAGGATTCCGGACAATGTAGTGCTGTAATAGTTGGCTTTATACTCGCGAGTCTCGGAGATGCGGAGAGGAAGCGGAACCGAATGCAGAAATCGCTCCAACTCATAACGACCATCGGTCGTCACCAATGTCTTTTTCTTCCACTGGTAGTTGTAGAGTTTGATGCACGTTCCATAGGGTAGCTCCAGCGCATACGGCGGTGCCGGTTTGTTTTTGGCCGATTGCCCCGGCAACGCCATGATGGTGGGTCGCGCGAAGCTAAGGATTGATCCGCCCGGGGCCAGGAAGACATACATCGATGATTTCCTGCCGGGGGCGGCCCTCTGCCTACGAACGATGGTGAAACCCCACAGGTCTCTACTGGCGTCGCCTGCGTCTGCCGGACAGGACGGGTGACGCCGCGAAGCGATTAACTGGTACTTGTGTTCACCGCAGAAGGGCAAAACCCCGGTACCTCCGCAGTTGAATCGTCCCTGCACAAAGGGAATGTCATCCTTGTTTTGTTTCGTCAACGACAAGAAAGTGTCCTTAAAAGAATTGGGAGTTTGACCTTCGCCCCTGTCTACGACCATGTAGCATGGTTCTTTCTTCGTCCCCGTTGCAGCAAAATGAATGCGTTCGGCCAATGTTGTCCGCTCTGTCGGTGTCAGATTTTCGAGCCGCCCGTCTTTAACCTTAAAAAGACGCTGGACCGCCTCGGCCATCGTCCGAGGTGCATCTGCCCCCTTTGGATCAATGCCCGCGTAATGGCATTCAGCCATGAGAACCGCGTCAATAGAATTGATCAGCTTCTCGACTAACGCGGCTGTCGCATCTGATTGTTGATTGTTAATTTGGTTGAGGTTCATCCCGAAGCCGCCGAATGGCTGCCAGACATCCGGATTGTCGTTCAGGAAACCGACCTTCCTTAGAATGTCGTCCACCTCGGATTCCCCTTCCGCTTTCAGTAAGAGGTCGAAGAGCTGGTAGTTGTCCATTGTATTCTCGGCTCCTATCACGCGACGCCGACGGCATCGCGCTTGGTCTTGAACTGCGTCTCTTGCCCGGTCAAATCCAGCCCCGCTTTGTGCTTCAGAACAGCTAGTGTTGCGACGCGTGCCTGGCGATTCGAGAGAACTGAACCGGCTGTGATGCACACATTTTCCCACTCAGGATTTACTTTGTTCCCGACAGACTTTCTCCAGTCGATTTCCCGCAGCACCGCAAGCTTTTCTTCCCACGCTTCAGGAAAGACTTCGATGAGGGTTTTACCCAGTCCACCTAATGCCCGTAGAACAACGCCGTGCGTACTGATCTTTTCTTGGCGCAGCATCGGGGCCTTGATCGTCCCATCCTTGACCTTCTCCCAGTCTGGGATGACACGGCTGACTGCTTTCCAATAGGACACTGCGCGTTCCAGCTTATGTTTGTACTCTGGCGTATCCAGCTTTTCGAGCTTCGAACCGATTAACTCTTCATTAGCTTCGTAGAGGGTAGAAAGTGTGAAAAGTTTTTCGGACCGGATAGGAATCGTCAATTTTTCTTTGTCGATCATTCCCTTGAAAACCGGCACTTGCTCTGTGACTTCCATCGTGAAACCAGAGAGAGCGTCTCGGTGGTCGTAGAGAATATTCAGCGATTTCGAGGTCTTTTGCACAAAGCGGTTCAGATCAGTGAACATCTGCTGGGCGCGTTCCAAACTCTCCCACGGAAACAGCAATACACTAATCTTCTCTTTCCCGACTCCCGGATTTTCATTCAGCGCGGCGGTGATGGCAGCACACCGATGCTGGCCATCGTTGATGAGGAACTTGGCGTCTTCCAGGTCCATCTCCAAGTAGCCAATATCTGCGCCGTCTTCAACGGGCTTGAACTTCACCTGCGTCTTGTAGGCTGCTGTGATGGAAGCGAAGATGTAGCTATCTTCGTTGTCCACAATATACTTCACGATCTCAGGAACGCGCGCTTTCACCAAAACGCGCTGGGCTCGCAGTTCGGGCGTGAACTGCTCCCAATCATTGAATTTGAATAGGTGAGGAATCTCTGAAAGCGCCATCATTGTGGAAAAATACTCGCGCCGACCAATCACGCCTCTCATTGCTGGAAAACTTACTTTCATGGCATCCTCCGCCGCTCGATGATTACAGCTCCTGTCACTAAGTACAGGAGCTGGCAGACATAAGTACAGTATTCTTGATTTCGTGTCAACAGCTGTTTTTCATTTTGCTTGCAGCTCTCATACTCTCTGTGTCCAGCTCTCCCTGTACCAGATGGCTCGTCGCGCAAGTAATTGAATCTAAAGGAATAACATGATAACCCGAGTGACAAGATCATCGGGCTGCCTCCGACCATCGCCGATCCATCGCCGATGTATGGACCGCAAGACAGCGAGGTCAGACGAGCAAAGACGATCGCGCTATGATGCGAGTCCCGTCTACCTAAGCGGGGGTTCCGAAAAACTTGCTTTCCCGTGAGATAGAAATTCCCGCGGAATCGTCGCGGTATGCTGCTGCAGGCACATGGTGCTGCGCGATTTGGCGGTTGGCACGTTGTCGAGCTTCATTCACGGCGGCCGGTGCCGTTGGCGTTGCGTACAAAGTGTGATTGTGTTACTTTTGAGTTGTCGGTGCCCTCGTGCACACGACAAATTGGCGGCATCGTCCGCTTAAAACCAGAGGAGTACTGCCATGGGCAAACAGGTCCATCGCTTTCCTGCATTTGAGTCTCGCAAAGTTTCACATCCCGTTTTCGAAACAATCCACAAATATTGGCTGACAGTCAAGGCGACTGACTTCCCATCTGGCGTTAGCGCCGCGGCGAACGCCCGCGAGCCAGTGGGTCTAAACCGAATGGTCTATCGAGATGTGCGCGCCAGCCTCGAAGGAAAGGAAGCGACTCCTGGCAGCTTCGATTTGATGAACAAGGGAATCACCATCCTGGCTCTAAGCGTTCGTCTAGTCGACAAAGATAAACAGATTTTCGAAGTAGTTGTCGACGATGAAGCGGGTGGTATCGTCGATGGAGCGCACACTGCCAAAATAATTGAGAAGTGCAATGCTGATGGAACAACTCATCCCGAACAGTACGTGGAAGTGTTCATCCGAACCGGCGTCGAGGATACTCTCATCACCGACATCGCTCGCGGGCTGAACACGGGCATGCAGGTTGCTCCAAAGTCCATTTACAACATCGACGGAGTTTTTGACTGGCTAAAAGCAGAAGTGGCAGGCAAGCCATACGAGCAGATGATTTCATGGCGGGAGTCGGACAGCGCCAACTACGACGTTCGAGACCTCATCAGCGTCCTGGAAATGTTCAACATACTGGACTTTCCAAATGACGGCGGCAAGCACCCAATATCGGCGTACGAAAAATGGAGCATTCCCCTCGAAAAGTTCGCGACCGATTATGAAGAGAATAACAAGAAACTAAAGAGCAGCAAATACTATAGGATGCGGCCGATCCTGAACGACGCACTCGTCCTCTATGATCACGTCCGCCATGACTTCCGCGGAATTCGCAATGACGCTGGCGGTAGTGCTGGAAAGATGAACATCATCGAGGAGGGGTCGAAGGACCGCAAGCTGGAGTTCCCGTTCGCACAGCTACCGCCGAGCGAATATCGACTGACGAAAGGCGCCGCCTACCCGATGGTGGCCGCTTTCCGGAACATGGTCGTGTTGGATGCTTCTGGGAATGCAACATGGCAGGGCGGCTTCAAGGCGGTGCTTCGCCTGTGGAGCGAGGCGGCTTCGGAACTAGTAGAAGAGACTTACAACGCCACAAAGGAAATCGGCCGCATGCCTGACCAGCTAGGCAAGAACCGCAAACACTGGGACAACCTCCACATGAAGATTCAGCTCCGCTTACTCCGCGCCCAACTAATCGCGCAACGCGCGAAAAAAGGGTAACGGAGGGCTGCTATGAATCCCAACGACGTTGTAAGAAAGCAAATCCTTCAGTATTTCTACGACCGGAATAGTGGCGCGACAAGCCAACGCGGCAAGAAGGGCTCCGCGATGAAGATTAGCGACATCAAGCGAGAGCTTAAAGCCGGGTACGGTTTGACACAACAAACCGTCATTTCCAATCTCACCTACCTAATCGATCGTGGCTGGGTGAAGAAGGATGAAGTGCAGAAGACAATAATCGTTAACGGCGGGACCATCCCGTCGACCGTTACCTGGTACGCGATTTCAGCCCTTGGAATCGACAAGATCGAGGGCGGCTCGGAATTTGAGCCTAAAGACCGCTACGAGGGAATCAACATCACGGCCACCGGAACAAACGTAGTCACTCTCGGCGACGGAAACGTGGTTAACGCACGGTTTTCTCCTCTGCGGGAGCAGCTGGACGGTCTCAAATCCCAAATAACTTCAACTTCGACTTTGGGCGAAAAGGAAAAACTCGATGTGGTGGCAGACATCGAGAGCCTGAAGGATCAGTTGGCGAAGGAGAGTCCGGACAGAACCATAATTGGCCATCTCTGGCAGAGCATTGACGGTGTGGCCAAGGTCGCCGGCATGGTCGAAGCGGCTCAAAAAGTATGGGAGTTCATTAGGCCACTGTTATAGAACTCCGTTGCCGGGACTAGGTTCAAAACCGGTACGAACGAAGGGTCATTTCGCGCAGCGCAAGCATTTACTTCAGCTTGTCGAAACCAAGCCTCTGCTGAGTTTCTCGAGGAACTTGGGGCCAAACTATGGCCTCTTAGGCCGCAATCTGGGGTTCTCGGGAGGCAAAGGCAACAGAGTAGATTCGTCCTTCGTCAGGGCTTCGTGAATTGCTTTGCGGGGGCAACGTTAATTCCCTTCACGGGCAAGGCGTGATAACTTCCTGTTTGCCAACTGTCCATTTGGAAAGGTGGTGGGCTGTTGCACTTCAAGCATATTGCGACGGTATCCACCAAGTGGCGTGCCCAGAACTTGTTTGAAAGCCTTACCTTCATGTCGAGATACATGTATCGCCCTGCCACAGAGATACATCGAATGACAAGGTCTTGAACAGCGGCTCGAGAGCCCTGCCATATCCACAATACGACGGCATGGAGCAAAAAGAATGAAAGTTGAGCTCTTTCAACCTGAATCTGTCACAGAGGCGCGCCATTGGGTGAGACATGACCAGGCTTTCGCGATGATGCTGGGGCGCGGGTCAATTGAGTGGGGCTCGAAACGTGCCGCGCTGGAAAAGTTTGATTACGCGGCGGGCGATTTAGCACTGTGCGACCGTCATGTGGGAGAGTGGGTTGGACTCATGGCCACGCCGCATCTGCAACTCGGTATTTCCGATGCGGCACTGATGGCCAGCTCTGACGGAGCTTACGGCGAGGTTGAACTGCAACCTTCGCGCAAGTTCGCAGACGCCCGCCTGAGGGCGCTGGTTGCGGCGGCTCATACGGAGATGGTTGCTGGGTTTCCGAGCGGGCGACTGTTTCTCGATTCTGTCGAACAGGCGATGGCCGTAGCGCTAGTGAAGGATCGTGCAGTAAGACACCGCCTCGTGCAGATATCCCGCGGCGGACTAGGCCCAGCGCGGTTACGAACGATTAGAGAGTTGGTTGATGCGAAGTTGGAAGACGATTTGAGTCTCGATGAAATGGCGCAATCGGTAGGATTGAGCACGGCCCATTTCGCGCGGATGTTTCGCAAGTCAACGGGCCAGACCCCGCATCAATTTGTTTTTCGCCAAAGGATTGAGCGTGCTAAAGGGATGTTGCGAGCTCGCGATGTGCGAGTATTGGACGTGGCCCTCGCCTGTGGCTTCAAGACCCAGCAGCACTTTGCACAGGCCTTTCGTGCCGTCTGGGGAGTCAGCCCGACCGAGTATCGCCAGGAACTGGTCGGCTCCAAAGCAACTGGCGCGTCGGAAACCCATTCCGAAGATACGGCACTCCTGGTAATTAGTGATTAGCAGCCAAAACTTCAGCCTCACAGCTTGCGTTCACTCCCTTGTTAACCTCTAGCTCTGCACGGAATTTGTAACTCATCACTCCTCGCTCCTTAGCTTGTTGCACCCGCCTCCAGCACTCTGTCCTCCGCCAGCAATTCTGACTCGGCCACTTCGCAGCTCAGTCAAGTTCTCGTCGTCGTTTTCCCGATGCCAAACTGGAGCACGAATTTAGCAAGATTTCGACCATTCCCAGCAGAAATCCGCACAAGTCCGGTTCCGATCTGCAGTTTACTCACAGTTGCGAGCAGCGCTCGGTCAATCGATCGGATTAATCACAGGAGTGAACGGCAATGGAAGCTATCGGATTGTTAGTCACGCTCGAAGCGCGCACAGGAAAAGAGGCCGCTGCCGAGGCATTTCTAAGGTCAGCCCAGCCACTCGCGCTGGATGAAAAAGGGACCTTGAAATGGTATGCGTTCAGGCTCGGACCGCGGAAGTTTGGCATCTTCGACACCTTTGCCAATGAAGCGGGCCGCAATGCCCACTTGACTGGCGAGATCGCGAAGGCATTGGGAGCGCGGGCCAGCGAATTATTTGCGATTTCTCCGCAGGTGGAAAAAGTGGAGATCCTTGTAAGCACCCCCTTGAAAGGCTGAGTGCGAGGTTCCACGAAGAAACAACAATTAAAGCAAAAAAATGATCATTGAGGAGAGAAAAATGAAAATCTCAAAAACGTACCGAACTGATTTCGCGCCCATGGAGAGGAACTCAACGCTCCAAGGCGTGATGCTGCGCCTCGGGTTGACCCTTCTCGCTTGTACGCTCGTCGTGGGCGTGACAGAGGCGCAGCAAGCGGCCCCTCCGATTGACGGTGTCATCGGAAAGCTCCAGTCATTCGATGGTAAGTCGCTTGATGTTCAGACGCCTTCGGGCGTGGTCCATGTGATTGTGAAGCAGCCCCTCACCACCTATAAACAGATACCCTCCGATTTGAGTCATGTCGCGACGGCGCCTTATCTCGGTGTTGCGTCGACTGAGGGGGCGGACGGGAAGCAAGTAGCGAAGCAGATTTTCATATTTCCCGCAGAACTGAGAGGAGCTGCGGAAGGGAGTGTGCTCACCGACCCCCCAGGTGCAACCTCCCACAGCAGAATGACCAACGGCACAGTCTCTCGCCCTGCCGGATCGCACTCACGCATGACGAACGGAACCGTCCAGAAGAGCGGCGGCACCACGCTCGTAGTTAATTACCAGGACGGCTCTCAAACGATCTCCGTGCCGCCCAATGTCCCGGTCACAGAAGTCGCACCTCAAAAGGTCGCTTTTAGCCCGGGCGACGTTGTCTACGCGACTACTCAGAAGCTCGCGGACGGAACACTTGTGACGGACAAGATTTTCCAGTTCATTCCAGCGGCGTTGAGCGATACCAAGCAGTAAGAGTCCTGAGCAATGATCCATTCAACCCCTCCTGATTGTGAACCGAACTCTACGAGCACGCCTCCGGAACAGGCGGGCGTGCTCGTCGTCAGGAAACACCATTTCTTGGTTCGCTGGAGTCATTGGCTGAATGTGCCGATTCTTCTCGGTCTTATTCTGACCGGCATCTCGATTTACTGGGCTTCGCCTGTCTATCAACACAAGCCGGATCCGACTACAGGGAATTTCGATGTGGCCGCGGATATTGGAATCTGGATCTGCGCTCATGTGCCGGGACAGCATCACTACAGCGATCCACCCAACTGGATTTACAACCACATGAGCCTTGGGCCGGGCGTGTTGGCGCTGGCTCTGCGACTACATTGGTTCTGCGCGTACTCATTCATGCTGAATGGCATGGTGTACCTCGCAGGACTGGTTTTGGGAGGAGGATGGCGGTCGTTGCTGCCTCGCCGGACCGATGTAATTGATGCGCTAAAAATGTTTCGGTACTACATAGGATTTCCCTTCGCCAAATTGACACGGAGAAACTGGCTTCATCCCACTTTCAACACGAAATACAACGCGCTCCAGCGCGCAGCATACTTTTCCGTTCCACTTGCGGGCTGCCTTTCAGTCGCGACTGGCTGGGCGATTCATAAGCCTATGCAGCTTCATTGGCTGGCTGCGATCTTTGGAGGGTATAACGCAGCGCGTGTCTGGCATTTCTGGCTAATGTGGATTTACGTCCTCTTCCTTGTCCCGCACCTGATTCTGGTTCTCGCCGACGGATGGGACACTTTGCGCAGCATGATCGTGGGCTGGTCAACTCGCCTGCCAACAGGCGTAGAGCCGCGGCAGGTGATCGCACATGAAGGATAAGGAAAATGGCGACGACTCATTTCAACCGAAAGATAAACCTTCGACAGGAGTAGAACCGAAACGAGAAACGCCGGAGTCACCGAAGGCTGGCCCTGAAGGTGCGACTCCTTCGGCCCCCATAGCGATCGAGAAACCCAAGGCCGCTGGAGCGGTAGAACAACGAGGGGATGCAGATGGTTCTCCTTCGTCATCAGGGGATCACAAACCGGGAACTGATGAAGCGAATCCGCGTGTAGCTGCGAAATCTGTCTCCACGAAAAGGCCGCAAAGCTTTTTTGGAGAACAACCTCTCCCAGCAATCGAGATGGCTCCCCGGGTCCTGCGTTATCGGAGCCGGCGCGACTTTCTGCTGTTTGGGACGGGCGCGCTGGCAGCGCTAGCAGGAGGTGCATTTCTTTTGCCGCAAGATACGCTCGGCCGCCTGGGTATGCGTCGAAATATGGACTCCCCTGGCACGGAGTGGTTTCTGAACAAAGCACTGCGTATCGATGATGACGTGGCGGAAGCACTTTACTCGGGAAATCGTAGAGTGCCCACCTACACCAAATCGCAGATTACTCCGCTCAAAAACAACTACAACGGAGCTACTCCCGATCCTGGCTATATTTCGGGATGGAATCTGACTCTGGATGGGCTCGCCTCTGGCCTAAGCGTTTCCCTTGATATTCGAAATCTCACGAGGCGATTTTCGGTGCAGGAGCAGATTACGCGGCTGGTCTGTGTGGAAGGCTGGAGTGCGGTGGCGTGGTGGGCTGGTCTCAGATTCGATGATCTGATTCGCGCCTACCCACCGATGTCGCAAGCGAAATGGGCGCGTGTGGAATCTTCGGTCAATCTCGATGCCTCCGGGAATCCTGACCCTTATTTTATGTCGCTCGACCTGGCGACGGCCCGGCATCCACAGACGCTGCTCGCCACACACTTCAACGGCCAGCCCCTCACCGTGGATCATGGCGCGCCCCTCCGTCTGTTGGTGCCCGTGAAACTTGGTTTGAAGAATGTGAAGGCCATTACCCGGATTACGTATGTCGCGGAAGAGCCACGAGATTATTGGGCCGAACGGGGATACTCCCGCTACGACGGAATTTAGGTATGAGATGTCGGTACCGCACCATTGATTTGAAAAGGAGGAATCATGGCAACCAAAGGAACAGTCATCGTAACGGGTGGCTCACAAGGTATCGGAGCTGCTGTTGTTCAAGCATTCTTGGATCGCGGATATTCCGTCGTCGCAACTTCACGAAAGATTACCCAAGCGGGTCTCAAATCATCGCCAAACCTCGCGCTCGTAGATGGGGACATCGGCCATGCTGCCACCGCACAGAAGGTGGTAGAGACTGCAGTTGAGAAGTTTGGCTCGATTAACACTCTTGTCAACAACGCCGGCATCTTCATGGCGAAGCCCTTCACTGATTACACCATTGAAGATTTTCGCGCACTTGCCTCAACGAATCTCGAAGGCTACATCCACATCACCCAGCTCGCGGTCAAGCAGATGCTCGCCCAGAAGTCGGGTGGAAGTGTCGTGGCCATCACGTCTTCGCTGGTTGAAAACCCCATTGGTGGTTTGCCGGTGTCCTTGCCGATGATCACGAAGGGTGGTCTCGAGGCCATGACACGCAGCCTGGCCTCGGAGTATTCGAAGGAACACATCCGCTTCAATGCGGTCGCGCCCGGAGTTGTTGACACTCCTCTTCATAAGAACAACCCGAAAGATTTCCTGAAGACGTTGTCGCCGATGAGCACGATCTCCGCCGCAGAGGACATCGCAAGCGCGGTGGTCTATCTCACCGAATCACGCCAGATCACTGGGGAGGTGCTGCACGTGGACGGCGGTGCGCACAACGGCAAATGGTAAGCCCGAAGGGATCGCAGCCGGTTAGCGCGGAGCGCCGGCTGCAGGACCTCGGGATTGTGCTCCCGAATGCTCCCCACCCGCTTGGCGCATACGTCGAGGCAGTCCAATCAGGCAACCTACTCTTTCTCAGTGGAACGCTGCCGATTAAGGATGGCAAGCCACAATACATTGGGCGCCTGGGCAAGGAACTCGATGCAGATGCTGGTCGCGATGCTCTGCGAACCGCGACGCTGAATGCTCTATCTGCAGCGAAGGAACATCTTGGGTGCCTGGATCGTGTGAGCAAGGTCATTCGTGTAGGAGTCTACCTGGCCACTTCTGGAGATTTTTACAACCAGCCCATCGTCGCGGACGCGGCATCGGAGCTTCTCCGGGATGTATTTGGAGAAGGCAAGACATCGGTGCGGTCAGTCATCGGAGTAGCCAGCTTGCCTTTGGGCGTGCCGGTAATCCTTGAGGTGACGTTCGAAGTCACTAACTAAGAAAGCGGGGAGTTCATATGTTCAGGTATGTCGCCACTGTCCTTTTCGGAATATTGCTGTCAGCGCCTCTCATGGCGGAAATCACGCTGTTTCCGGCCAGCTTTCACACGCAGATGATTCCGACGAACGGCACCAGCCTCTACGTCCGAGTCGGCGGCAAGGGTCCGGCCGTCGTGCTGTTGCATGGCTTCGGCTTTACGGGTGATATGTGGGCCCCCTTGGCAATTGTTCTGGCCAAGGACCATACAGTGATCGTCCCCGACCTGCGCGGCATGGGTATGTCCGATCACCCGGATAGCGGCTACACCAAGAAAAACCAGGCGGTGGACATTGCCGGCGTCATGGATGCACTCAATGTCCAGAAGGTAGACCTGGTCACACACGACATCGGCAATATGGTCGGCTATGCGCTGGCTGCCCAATATCCTGACCGGGTCACGCGCTGGGTGGTGATCGATGCACCGCTGCCCGGAATAGGCGATTGGGACAACATCGTTCGCAGCCCGATGCTGTGGCACTTCGATTTCCGGGGTGCTGACGAGGAGCGCTTGGTGCAGGGCCGGGAGCGCATCTACCTCGATCGTTTCTGGAACGAGTTGTCCGGAGACCCCAAGAGGATCGATGAAGATACGCGGCAGCACTATGCTGCCCTGTACGCACGGCCGCATGCGATGCACGATGCCTTCGAGCAATTTGGGACCCTCCGCCAGGACGCCGCCGACAACAAGGCGTTGCTCGCCAAGGACGGCAAGATCACGATGCCGGTGCTTGCCATCGGTGCCGAGAAGTTTTTCGGAAAGAACATGGCCGATCATATGCAATTCGTCGCCAGCAACGTCACGGGCGGCATCGTGCCAAACTCCGGGCACTGGATCATGGAGGAGAATCCACGGGTCACCATCAAGTTGGTTACCGATTTCCTGGCCCAGTAGGCTTGGGCTTCAGAGGATCTGACCCGATAGTGCGGTCAAGCTCGCTGGACCGGGTCCTCACCGCGCCAACCGGAAAAGACGCGATATGAAGACCGCAACGATCAAACATGAAACCAAGTGACGAGGGGACAGCGAACATGAAAAATGAGAATTACGCGGTAACAAAGACTCCTGAGATACGTCTGGCCAAGCGCTCGCCCGAGTGTTGGCGAGTGACGTTCGATCACCCTCCGCTCAACATCTTCGGTCCGGAGATGCTTCCGCAAGTCGGAGAGATCATCACGGCAATTGAAACTGACGAGCGGCTTAAGGTGGTCGTTTTTGACAGTGCTGTTGAAGATTTCTTTCTTATTCATTTGGATTTTCTTGCCAAGCTTGACGATATGGCGCATCTCCCTCCTGGACCCACAGGCTTGCATCCATGGCCCGAAATGCTGGTGCGCCTGAGTCGTTCATCTGTCGTGTCGATAGCGTTGATTCGAGGGCGAGCGACTGGAATGGGAAGTGAGCTTGCCCTTGCCTGCGACATGCGTTTTGCAAGCCGCGAAAAAGCCATCTTGTCGCAGTTTGAAGTTGGCGCCGGCTTGGTGCCTGGCGGCGGCCCCATGGCGCGACTGTCGCGCCTCATGGGAAGAGGACGTGCTCTCGAAGTAGTTCTGAGCGCGGACGACCTGCCAGGCGACTTGGCCGAGCGCTACGGCTACGTGAATCGGTCGTTGCCCGATGCCGATCTTGACGGGTTTGTCGATGCGCTTGCTACCCGAATCGCCTCCTTCGACAAACGGACAATCATGGATACCAAGCGTCTAGTCGACGTTGCTAGTTTGCCGCCCGATATCGAAATCGAATCCGGTTGGAATGCTTGCGTTGCTTCGATGGGACGACCGGCGACCGAAAGGAGAATCAAAACGCTGTTAGAGCGAGGCTTTTGCAAACCCGGCGATGCAGAAAATCGCTTGGGAGATTTCGTGGGACGCTGAGCATCCATGAACGGCCCAGCATCCAGTGGCACCGTGTAAAAAACAGAATGCGGACGGCCAGACCGAAACCTTTGGAGATAGATCAATGAATTCGGATTCTAGAGACAAATTTTTAACCGCGGATGGCGCTCGTCTTGCCACTGCCGAGCGGCGGTTGAAGGAACTTGGCATCGCTAGGCTCGACCAAGTCATTTAGAAAGGACAAGTGCAATGTCATATGTAACGGTCGGTAAGGAAAATTCGAGCGACATCGATCTCTACTACGAGGACCACGGCTCTGGTCAGCCGGTTGTGTTGATTCACGGATATCCACTGAGCGGCGCTTCGTGGGAAAGGCAGGTTCCGGTCCTCTTGAGTGCCGGACACCGTGTCATCACCTATGACCGCAGAGGGTTCGGAAAATCCAGCCAGCCGACCACGGGCTACAACTACGACACCTTTGCCGAGGACCTGCGGAAACTGATTACACATCTCGATCTCCATGATTTTTCGCTCGTTGGTTTTTCCATGGGAGGCGGAGAAGTGGCGCGCTACATTGGAAATACGGATTCCAAGGGCGTCCACAAGGCAGTCATCATCTCCGGAATCCCGCCCTTCCTCCTGAAGACGCCCAGCAATCCGGAAGGTATCGACAAAGGCGTTTTCGAGGGAATCGAGAAAGCCGTCGCTGCGGACCGGTACGCGTTCTTCACTGAGTTTTTCAAGAACTTCTACAACACTGATCTGCTCTTGAACAAGGGCATTACGGAACAGGCCGTGCAGGCAAGTTGGAACCTGGCAGCGGGTTGCTCGGCTACCGCGAGCCTCGCCTGTGTCGCAACTTGGCATGAGGATTTCCGACCAGACTTGAGCGCAGTCGATGTTCCAACGCTCGTCATGCACGGGGATGCAGACAGGATTCTCCCGATCACTGCAGCGGGGTCGCGAACGGCCAAGCTGATTAAAGGAGCGCGCCTT
>Ga0210405_10001373_pt1 | contig 27909 bp, 26 predicted proteins | sample IncBWH11MmetaG_FD_155492 | JGI IMG/M metagenome (GOLD analysis project Ga0210405, IMG submission 155492) | Forest soil microbial communities from Barre Woods Harvard Forest LTER site, Petersham, Massachusetts, United States - Inc-BW-H-11-M | ecosystem: Environmental > Terrestrial > Soil >...
TTCTTTAATTTTTCCATAAAATCCCAACGCTGATATAATGAATTTTGCAGCATAGGTGCTGATTATTTATATATTTGTAGATTTTTTTTTTGAATGAAGAAAACCGTGTTGTACTTTATTTATATTATATTGGTTAGGTGCTTCGCACTGTGAAGAAGTAATAATGGGTGTAGAAGGAGGACCGCATACGAAGAATACGACTTAACATATCAAAGATATAGAATTAGTACGGGGCGTTGACAATGTTGGAGCGGGAGCGCAAGTTTTTGGATGGCGTGGTCAAAATATCTCTTGGGGATGCCAGCTGCTTCTTGCTCAAGGTAGTAACATCGTTGGGGAGAGCAACCACAATGCTATTGTCATTGCCATACACAAAGTTATCAGAAACGACAACATCATCGTACTTCTTGATCACATAATCGTAAATCTTTCCTAGTCTGATCTTCTTCAAGCTCCAGCTGACGACATAGGGACCAGTAGAAGTCACAATTGTGGTCTCCTCATTGGGGCCAGTGTTGAATTTTGCAGGAGTGAAGGAAACACGTTCGTTCATGTAGGCCACATGCTCTGGCTTGAGCTGCAGTCTGTGAGGAACAGGCTTGTCGCCTTTGGGCAAGTTGGGCTCATAAGCAAGTCGTCGTTTAGGATCAGCCTTGTTCTCCACATCAATGAACAAAAGGTATGTCTTGCAAGTGGCGATGATGAAGCGACCAGTTGCAGTCAAATCTAAACCGTAGATTGGGTCACCAAGCGCAGGCAAGATAGACTTTGCGTTCTTGCCGATTTCGTTGAATAGACGAATGTCACCCTTGTTAGAGGCAACAGCCACGTAGCCCTTCTCAGTCGTAGCGACAACCGAGAACTCATTCTTGGACAGGTATTGCTTGAACTGTGACTCGACCAGCTTGTTTCCAGATAGACGAGGATCAATGCGGTACAAGGAATTGTGCGAGATACCGACTAGGGTCTGAGTGTTGGTCATCTGTGCATATTTAGCTTCAGGGGCGATGTAATTCAATGAAACGTAGTCGTGGGCCTTCCATTCTTCAACAACAGCACCACGCTCCAAATCCATCTTGTATGCACGGTGATTGTCCTTGGGATCCAAGAAAATCATGGACGAATCCTCTTGATGCAACATGACCTGGCTAGGGTTCAATGGTTTTCCTTGTAAGTCTGTGATGTTGTTGATCGTAGTGTAGAACTCCAATTTATCGTCATCGGTATGCTTGAAGACGCCAATCTTGTTACCACGAACAATAAACGAACGGTTGTTCTTGTAACCGACTTGCAAATGCTTGTTCTTTTCGGTGCCATCAGAAAAGTGGTCAGCGTGACTCTCCTCGTCAGAATCATGGTTGTTGGTGTTGTGGAAGAGTTCTTCATCTTCATCAGACAGATCCGCCTCCTGGATCTCGGTATCCTCTTCAAAAGCATTGATAACATAGTCTTGATCACCTTTCTCGAACTTGGAAAAAGACATCTCGTTAAGAGCTTCAAAGATACATCTTCCAAACATTTCTTTAAAGTCTTCCAGACTCTGTTTGTCAGGGAACTGGAGAAGCCAGGAATACACTTGACTTCCTTCATAGTAATTCCAGATGAATGCAGAATGCTCTCTGTTGAAGACTGGGTTCATCGAAGGTTCCAGTAGTTGAGCGATGAGAGGCTTGTCTGCCTGAGACACGGAGAGCCAATATTTGTATGTACCAATCTGTACGACGCGCACATCCACATCTTCAACCTTGGGAATAAACGCGTTGCTCTTCTGGTCGAACAAATGGAGCGATGCCTTGATGGCAATCATAGCCTGACTTTGACCAGCAGGTAGAGAGCTATCGAGAGGCTCACTGGAAACTACGGTCTTACCCTTATCATAAGTTTTGAGACTCGACAACAAACCAGTCAAGTCATCCACTGACTTGTCCTTCTTTTGAGTAGCAGACAGAGGTGAAATTTGGGTTTGCTTGATAGCGGCAATATCCTCATCTGTAGCTTCGTCGCGTGATCTCTGAGCCTTACGCTCGTACATACAATCGTACACAGTCGACTGAAAGGTTTCGATGGAATAAGATTGGACAGACTTGTCACACACGAATTCCAACACTTCATTGGACTCGCTAACGTCGATCCATGTGAAAGAAGTGATATCGCCATCTGTCTTTCTCTTGAACTGAATCGCTTGGTCAATCAAGAAGATCTGTTCATCCTCAAGATCATCCTCAGGTGGGTTTTTTGAGTCGACTTGGCGAGTAATCACGATCTGGTACTGGAATTTTTGGCTGGTACGGCGGAGAGCGATCTGACAGCCGACGAATAGTCTTTCGCGAGTGGACTTGCTGCCCTCGATAGTAGTGACGTAAAAGTCACCACGAGGGAGACTAATGAGCTCAGTCTTCTTGTCGTCTCCAAAGATGAGTTTTCCTAAACCGCGAACCGCAAACATGTACAATGGGAGGGAATGGGGAAAGACCTATTTGTAGATATTTAGTGACTGTTGCTTAAGGGTGGGTCTCATCACAGATTTCGTCCGAATTTTCCATTTCAGTTTGGCAGCGCCACGCGCGCCGAGCGCTGGCGTGTGGTGTTGAAATTTTATTTGGTGCGAGCGCTGGGGTGTTGCGTTGGCGATCTGCAGTGTGACAAACGCTGAGGCGGGAACCAGTCCTGAGCGAAACCGAAGACTAAGCGTTGAACGGATCTGAGAACGAGCGAGATTTGACAACTGAACACAACCGGAGGATAAGACGAAACACAAGGTGAGAAACTCGACCCAAATCGGAACCGAACCTGACCTGAATCAGTTTAAAACCCGAGCGCGAACAAGCCTGCTGCGAAAATGGAACTGTCGCACCTGAACCGAAAGCTGATTCCAGGACAGGAACGAGGTCCCACCCACAAAATAGCTGGAAAGATCCTAGTTTTAAAACGAACCGGATTCTAAGACTGAGAGCTGAGGTTTTAGAACCAAAAGCGAGTGAGACGGAACGAACACGAATCATCTGCAAAACGCAACCGGACTGATCAAACCCCGTCCTTCAATTATACTTTCCGCAAACTTCAAAATGAATGTTTTGGCACTCTCCATAAACCATTTTCATTTTACTGTTAAAACGCATATAATGTAAATAGTCAGAGTAATGAGGATTTGCTGTCAATGAAAACTCACACATCATCAGTGTCGTTATAATTAGAATTATCTCTTTCACTCCTCTACTTTATAGCTATATTTATATGTATTCAATTTACAATCATATCTGTTCATAGAATATATTTTTAATTATGAGTCAGTAGAGCATTGATTTTAATGCCGGCAATCTGCAGCACGTTGGCCATGTTCTTAAAGGCAAACGGTATGTCGAGCGTCGCCACATTCTCTGAGTTACACAAAATGCAGCGCGATGTTGAAGACAGCATATAGCCACAATTTTTACACACAACAGTAGTCGTCATGTCGCTTTCTTTGATGACTGTTGTCGCCAGCTGCGAGGCGCCGTGGGTCAGCAGCATGTCCATCTCCATTTCGCCGATCCGGAGTCCGCCATGCTTGGACCGGCCAGACACCGGCTGGTTGCTGAAAATGCTGTTGTCGCCGTAAAAGCGGTGGTGGATTTTGTCTCTGACCTGGTGGGCCAGGAACATATAATAAACCGTGCCGACATGAATTTGCGATTTCATCATTTCTCCAGTAAAGGGGTCATACATATTTTTCATACAGCTGTTGTCTATCTCTTTAGAGACGTTGCTAAAAATAGTGCCGTCAACAAACTTGCCTTGTTGGCTTAGCTGAGACTCGATGACCTGGCCGATGGTCATGCGCGACGGGATTGCGTGGGGGTTGATGATGATGTCAGGTATATTCCCGTCTTCGTCAAACGGCAGATCACTGTCTGGAACAAGTACGCTCAAAATACCTTTCTGGGCGTGTCTTGATGCTAGTTTGTCACCTATTTCGACATTTCTAATAATTCTCATTCGAAATCGTATCCAGCCGCTGCCATATGTCACATCGTCTACGGTTGCATCCTCGTCTCTCTCCCAGCAGTGCGATTTGATCTGGTAGTGTCCGCCCTCGGTGTGAACGGCTAGCACTACCAGCGGATCATTTTGACACACTTTTTGTGTAGCTTTTATAACACCATTTTCATCATATCGACCACTTTCATTGTCTTGAACAATGAATTTGTCATTGATGCTCATTTCGACAGTGAGGTTTATAACATATTTCGAAAGCGGCCCGATCCGCTCTGCAAATGATTTCTTCATTACGATTGCATCTTCTTGGTTGAACCCCATCCACGTGCAGATTGCTACTGTCATATGAATACCATTTTTGTCAATGTCCAGCTCTCTGCCTACGCGCGTGTAGATAAGCGGCTTTTGTGCCAGCAGCAGCTGCTTGTGGTCTACATGGTTGGGCGGCGCAGCGGTCAGTGTCATGGCTTGCTTCAGCATGCTGCTTGCAAATACTGCTCGCGCGCATTGATTATGTTCAGAAAATGGTATTAAAGAAGCAGAAATGCCTAACATCCATGAAGAATCAACGTCTGGCGCCGTCTCCATTGGATCAACCATGCACCCGCCAGGCGCAGGTCGCATTAATCGCCCGCCGTCGGCTCGTAGCTCGATGATGTGGTGCTTTGAGACTGAGAGATACAGATACTGGCGCTTGAGTTCTAGTAGCTGCTGAAATTCGACGCTGAAGAAGTGCATGTGGCCGTTGATCAGCACACATTTTCTAGAAATTGAACTATCTTCAAGTGACTTAATTTTTTCTATAAGTTCATTTTCGTCTATCTTTCTGCTTATCACGCAGTTCGTCGCCAAAGTTTTCACGAGTCCGACACGCCGCCCTTCAGGTGTTTCGGAGGGGCACACAAACATCCGTGTTGTGGGGTTGATGAGCCGCATCTCGATGTTCTTGGTGTTTTCGTCTGTTGGCACAATTATTTTGCGGACTGACGAAATGGCGTCGAGCGGCGACCGCCGCGATACCGTGGTCACCATGTTGTCGTAACGTCGCCCGAATATTTCAAAGACGCCGGTCTTGATCGATGTAACGAGTGTATCATTTAATTTTTTATTAAGAGACGAGGCATTGCGTATCCGGAAAAATGCGTCGTGCACCATCTCGGGATACGACCGAAACGATTTATTCTGGTAGCTGGACAGATCGGTGGGTGGGATCTTACCAATAACGCAGCCGGTGCATAAATACGCCATATAAACCAGCGTAGCGATGACAGATTCACGTTGAAATGTACCAAAATATGGTTCAATTTCATTTGAATCTAGCTCTCGCGGCCGGATCTGGGTGTCGCCCAGCGACAGGTACAGCAGGCATATTTTACGGATCGATTCGTCCAGTTCCATCATTGAAAAATATTGTTGGATCGTCTCGAAGATACTGCGTGTGCGTAACATAGGCGGAACACCGATCATGAAGTTGCGAAGCGAGCTGCCGTTGATCGTGAATTCGCAATCTTTGAGAACCACCTCCAATCGCTTGTATGATCTCGGAAGTTTGATAGTACATGTAACTTTATCATCGACGTGATGCAGCGTAAAAATATTCTTGCGAATGATTTCTTGAATCATCACGAAGCGCTCGATGCCGTCGATGATGAAGTAGCCGCGCCGGTCGTACGGCGCCTCCATGACGATTTTGGGGAGGGTGAACAGCATCGAGCCGCGGCAATGAAATTCATAGCTGTATGTCTTCTTCGTTGAAATGCATTCACTCGGTGTCGTCGGGCAAGTAATGGCTGTTGGTCCGTGTGCTGCCTCAACGCTGGCGCGGATGGTTTCTACCACCTCTTCATATATCTCGGGTAAATTAGCGGTAATGTTCATCATTCAACAGTCAAAGATTTGTCATAATGATAAAATTCATTTTGATTATAAATCGAAAGATTCGCTTCTGTTTTTCAGAAAAACTTCCGAAGAGAATGAAGATCAAGATCTCTTGCGAGCTGTACGACTTGCAGTACGACGACTGGCTCGAAAGCGTCAAAAAGACGGTCGACGTCGTTCGAGACTGCCTGCTGGACGCCGACATGGATGTAGACGCGGCTAGCCGGTTCAGCGTGTCCACGTACCTCGAGGACGGTGCGCCAACCATAATTTATTTTCCAGAAATCCACAACATTGCGGCGCTGAAAAAGATAATTAAGCTAAGGCTGACGTGCTACAGCAATCTTCATCTTCTTGAAATTTACTTAGACCACCACCATACAGAAGACAGCCACGACGAGCACATCGTGTACTTCGAAGACTACCCGGAGGAGGCCTGGGTCGAAGAGCTGTCGATCGCCGAGCTCGCCATCGACCATCCACGGGTGGCGTATCTGTTTGGCGAGGACGTCAGCGTCCACATAGACTTCTTGAGTCACAGTCAAACGCAGTATCACGAGATGAAGAAGCAAGTATCTCGCGAGCTGCTAGAGGAACTGGGTGGCATCAAAGACATCCGTACGGCCGACAACGGCCTGTCGGACTATATCCTGTTCATGATGATGCCCAACATTGTGTATGACACAACCGACAAGGTGATGTATGCGTACAACAAAGATAAAGGTTGGGAAGAATATGACAAAAACAAGCTGCATTTTGATATATCCAACACGAGCAAAAACCTTTTTGCCGGCTACGACAACATCCTGTCGTACATGGGATCGTACCGCACACGTAAGGAGATCGTGTCCGACGTGCACATCAAGATCATGGCGCTGTGCGCCATCGAAAAAATGGACACCGCCAATATCATCGGCATGAAAAACGGACTCTATCATACCCAGAAAATGGTGTTTGAAGAATTCAGCCCCAAGTACTACCTGAACTGTTCGACTAATCTCGTGTACGAACAGAATGTGAAGAAAGAGAGTTACAAGATGCTGATGGACATACTCGGCTGCATCTTCCCGAAAGAGTCGCTGCGCCAGTTTGTGTTCAGATGGTTTGGCTACAGTATCGAGTTTGGGAACCCAGAGAAGCTGCTGACTATCTGGCACGGCGCAAGCGGCAACAACGGCAAGAGCTGGCTGCAGCGCCTATACCGCGAGACACTTGGGAGCTACTGCTACAACCTGCCAGTCACGCTGCTTACCAGCAAGCGAGGCACGAGCAGCGCGCCAAGTCCAGAAATCTCGCGGATGGAGAACAAGCTCGTTGTATTTCTGCAGGAGCCGGACTGCTACGAGAAGATCCACAGCGGAAAGGCTAAAGAGTTCACCGGAAATGACAGCGTTTATACTAGAGATCTTCACAAAACGCCAAAGAACATCGACATCTGGGCCAAGCTGGTGATCGTGTCCAACAACAAGCTCGAGACGCTCGGGCTGGATGCCGCCATGAAGCGGCGGTTTTTGGTCATCCCGTTCCTGAGCACGTTTGTGTCGCAGCGCGAGTACGACGAGTCGAAAGAGTACCACTTCATTCGGAAGGACCTCGACGGGCTCTGCAAGCGGCTTGCGCCGGCATTTATGAAGCTGCTGATCGAGCAGCACAAGCTCTACCGCCAGGACGGGCTCGAGGTCACCGACGAGATCCACGATTACACGCTGAACTTTATTCTGGCAAGCAACAGAACATACAAGTTCATCAACAAGTACATCGTCAAGGCACCAAACCAGGGAATTTCGCTTGTTTCGCTGTACGAGCTGTTCAAGACGTGGCACAAGCAGTGGTACCCAGCGAAAAGCCTTCCGTCGATGGAAGTGTTTCTAGATGAATTAGCGAAAGAGTCGCACAAAATAATTGAAGGATCCTACATCGAGAACGTCAGCTGCACCTACAGCGGTTTTTAAAACTGAAATCATATTTGGCGGCATCGCTGGAAAGAGATATGCAAAGCAATATTGATACGTGGCTGAAACTGAAATCAAAAACTGAAGAAAATTATCTTAAGAATTTGGATATTATAAACGGAGATCGCTTGAGGTTTAGACACAACTTGCACGGCGATATCGCAATTCCCATCGGATACATTTTTGACACCGAAGGCAATTTCAAGAAAATCAGCGCAGAGAAAAAGCCTGGGTCGCCAAAGCGGTCGTCGAGAGGCAGCGAGGACGAACAATACATGGACGACCTGATCGACCATTTCCAATAAACTGAAATAAATAATATGAATTCACCCGAAATAACAAAAGAGTCATTTTTCAGAATGAAGAAAGCATTCAAACCTGAAGAGACCGCCCGCACACTCGCCAAGAAGAGCGAGAGCGACAGCCCCCTCAAGGGCCTCGGCGGGCTGGGCAGCCTGCCTAAGAAGCAGGAGACGCCCGATCTTGCCGAAACGATCAGCACCACGCTCACTGCCATTCTTGACAACCAGCGCATCATGGACAAGCTCAACGAAATTCTCGACGTCGTCAAATCCTCCAGCGAAAAAGAAGTGCTCAAGAAAATAGACGAACGTATTAAATCTGAAAATCTCAAAATAGTGATCAATTCTTCTGATGATTATATAGACACTATCCATGCCAGCTCGTTTAAAGACGCCGTCTTCCAGATCGCCTCAAGGCTGACCAGCGAGGAGGCGCGAGAGCATCAGCGGATTGTACATAGCGATACCTCCGATGAAGAGGATGATTAATAAAGTAGTATTAGTTAGTATCATTTTTAAAAAACAACTCTGAAATACGTCTTGCCGTCGGCGCGGTCGATAGCAATCACGTCGCCGGGCCGGAAGCCCATCCACCGGCACACGATGTCGTGGCTTAGTATCGGCGGCAGGGCGTACTTCATGTTGGGCGGCGTTGCCTTGCGGTGCGTCGGCACCTTGATGTGGTCGAGCGGGCAGTACGCTGCCTCGTCGCTGCTGAGTATCTGTGCGTGGTACTGTTTTTCAATATCATCAAAAATTGTGCGTTTCATATTTTTTACAATGACTATGCATCCTTGTTGACAATGTTCTTTGATTCTGGCAAGCACCTTGGCGTCGGCCACAACCACGTCTGCATGCCGCCCGAGTTGCCTCAGTTTCTGCTTTGCGAAATCGTATTCCATCTAATAGATTCACCAAAAGCAGAATGCATTAATTCATTTATTTTTCTAAAGTCCGAAGCAACCAAGTCTTTCCTGAGCGTCTCCTCCGCCAGCAGTGCTGCGCGGGGGCTCAGCAGGCCAAACACGATTCTGTTGTTGTGCTCGCACAGCCATCTTACGAGGTGGCGTGTGAACTCCTCCCAGAGAAGGGTGTGCGACTCGCGCATGTCAGAGACGCCGCGGCCTCGCGTCCAGCCGACGTTGATCAGAAGCACCCCCTGCTCTATCCACGAATCAAGCTGCTTGTCGACGACATATTCGTCGGATTTTAGCACAGCAGCAGCAATTTTCTGAAGCGCAGGAGGAATGATCTGGCACACGTTGGGGATGGCAAATGCCACCCCGCACGCATATGGCGTTGACGTAACCGGACATTGGTCGGGGTAGGGATCTTCGCCAACCAGTACCAGCCGCACAGCGTCGGGGTGCATACGGTAGAGCATTTCAAAGACTAAAGCGGGTTCTGGTGCGACAGGGACAGACGATTGAATAATTGTATCCAGGATACGATCGATAAGCGCAGAGTGCCTTGCGAAAAAATCTTCCCATCCGTCTGGTATGTCAATCATTGACGAGTACACTGAGTCCTATCTTCGGAATATCCCTGAGTCGGAAGCCATCGCGCTGCTGAAAAAATATTATTCATTTGACACGGATCGACTGGACGACGCACTTATCGAAATCAAAGCACGCAGCGCCGCCAGGGCGGCCACATCTTCTAGAAAGTGCCCCGATTGCGGCAGCAACAACACGATCGCTCGTAGTGTCCAGCTGCGGAGTGCCGACGAAGGCATGACAACGTTATGCATTTGTAATAACTGCGGTAAATCGTTTTAAAAATGAAAATTACATTACTGTATATCAAGCTTGGCTAATTCTTTTTTGTCTTCCTCGGTGAGATCATAGCTGTCGATTTCATCTATCGTCCCGATGATCTTGCCGTCCTTGCGTAGCGGGTAACGCTTGGATTTAAACACAAAGTCTTTCGTGTACTCTATGCCGTTTTTGTATTCTTCCCAGTCCCACGAGATTTTGGTTTTGTTAAGCATCTGCTCAACGACCGATATCTCGTCGGTCTTCTTCTTGGTGGCGCGGACCGTCACGGCCGGTTTGAGCTTGATGCCCTTGCCGAGATACGACTCCATCACCTCGTAAATCGCGCTGTTGATTGTTTCCTTGTCGATGCCGCGACGATAGAGTGCGTTGCCGCAGTCGCTTGCAACTGACCAAATGATCTGAGAAACAACACCTTGCGCAACTTTGTCACAGTTGTCTTTAGTGAAAATTTTGCCGATGTCGTCGTCCATTAAATTTGAAATGACTCACTCAGAAAAATACGATTTTTGAAAAATGGAAGAATCAATTGTTAGCGACCCCGTCGGGCTAAAAGCGATTCAGTCGATTATGCAAAACGCAACGCAATCTAATTTAAGTTTTTTTCATAAAGCAGGAACAATGTCAAATAGCATTGCATCACTGTCGCCATCGGTGCAGCAATTGCTGGATGTGTCCAAGACGCCTACGTGCAAGACGTTCATTGCAGGACATGCGCTCGAGCCAAAGAAGATTGTTTACGTGAAAGTGATGCACATTGTCGAATCGCTTACCATCACGAAGGCAGAGACCGACGAACTCTGGCTAAGCATCGGTAGCACGATGGGCCTGTTCGAAATCGACCCCAACTTCCCGTACCAGCTCGACATTCAGTTCAACGTCAAAGAGCTTATCCGGCGGAACCTGTTCCTCACCGACATCGTTGACGCGCTGGCATCCGTCGTTGACGTGTACAACAAAACAATCGTCTGGTCGCCGAACATCATAGGCATTATACGCATCTACTGCGACGAGCACCACAGCATGATAAAGGCACTCTCTAAACTGCACCTTGGTATCGACGGCATCCACGACATGAGCGGCTCAATCGCCAGCGGATCTAATCTCGGCGCGTTGCTGAAACTGCCAGGCATCGACCCCAACCGCACATACTCCAACCACATTCTGGAGATGGAAGAGAAATTCGGCATTGAGGCAGCAAGACAGATATTATACGAAGAATTATTGAAAAAGAACAGCCATCCTCGGTACGCTGAGATCATTGCAGACTACATGTCGGCTACCGGCGCCCTGAAGGGATTCAGCAAAAGCCAGGTGCGCCACCACCCGATCCTGTCGATGGGATACGAAGAATCTACGTCGGACTTAAGACGGATTGGCTTAAGCGGCTGCCTCGTCGACCACCTGGAAAACAGCTACTCGCGCATCGCCTTGGGCTTGGTGCCGAAGATCGGGACTGGCGGCACAAATGAAATTGTACATCCGGCCGACACGGATGGCGAACACAACCATGTACAAAAAACGCATTCCTTATTATAAAGCAAAAACCGTGCCGGTGGAACACGCATCGTTCGACATGATACCGATTGACTGCTCGTGCGAGATATGGATGATGGCGTTCCGCATGCAGTTCGACACCCGCCTAATTGAGCTGCTGGACCTGTACTTCAGGATGTCCAGCTCGATAGTCGCCGCAGAAAAATTTATTGTCAAGCACTTTACGAAACAGCTATTAAAAATAAAACATAATCTAATGCGCATATCTAAGCAACAGCCCCTGTTTGTATTTGATGGTGTTAAAACTAACCCGTATAAGCAGCGCTTGACTGAAGAGCGCCAGAACGCGCGAAACGACGCATACCAGAATTTCGTGATCGCTCTCCAGTTCAGCAGAAAAAACCTAGGCAAGCTCTATTTGGAGTATATGAGCCATAAATGCGCAGGGCTGCAACAACTAATCTATGAGCGCCTCAAAAACCAAAATGCAATACGTGCTGACGACGATTCGGATTTTCTGCTGCGCCGCTACCCGGCGGTGTACAGCCATGACATGGACCTGCTGTTGATGGGCTGCGGCACCATCATCACGGGGACCGATGATAACGATATGTACTATAAGTCCACCAAGAATATTCTTAACAAGTGGAAAATGAAAAACAAAGAAGAATTGGTGGCTATCTGCATCCTACTTGGCACCGACTATAACCGCGCGGCCGACAGCAGCCTTACTTTTCAGAATTATAGAAAAATGAATATTTCTTCTTCATCGATAACAGATCTATATATGAGAGAAATTTATGAACTATTTTCACAGCAAACGCAAGCATTACCGGCTGTCTGAACTCAGTGACACCACGTTTGCCGTTGCAGTCTTCGACACAAGTGTTTTTTTCATAGAGTTTGTCAATATCAAGTCGATGTATGACTGGTACTCTTCGGTGCCTAACAAGTGCTGCCACGAGGTCATTAGAACGCCGAGCAGAAAACTGGTGCTCGACATTGATGGCGAATGCAACATAGACATCATTGTTCGATGTCTTAAGAAAATGCTTGGAGAAGATGCAAGCATCGCTACATATCACAGCCACGGGCCGGCCAAGACGTCGTGGCATCTTGTTGTGACAAATTTATATTTTGAAGACCATCATCACTGTAAATACATAGCATCATTGATGGCTGATTATTCTAAAAATATAGACATGGCTGTGTACTCTGGCGTGCAATTCCTTCGCATGGAAGGCTCGCACAAAAATGGGCGCACCAAGCTCCGGACGGGTCACCATGCGCTGTCACCGTATGCTGCTTTTAAAGAAGGGGTCGTTTCATGCATTGACAATTGTAGGAGAGTGACGATGAAAATTCCTAAGATGCCAACATTTGTAAATAAAAATGTGGACTACGACGCAACAGCGTTCAAAATACGATCCAAGAGAGGCGGCATCACGTATTTAGATCGCATTAGGCCTAGCCATTGCAACCTGTGCAACAGAGTGCACGACCATGAAAACATCGCTATCACCGATGCCGGTAGGATAATTTGCTGGCGGAATAAATAATTCCGATTTTTTAAAAGACATATTTGTTAAATTATTAATCTTTAAATGCAAGATCATAGTCGCCATTTTTGTGCTCTAATTTCTTATAGTATGCCTTGGATATTTGTACTCTCGTGTTGATAGTCGGCCCGACGGTAAAATAAACGGTAAAGATCGGGCGCATGTCTAGCGGCCCTTTCAGGTCTTCGATGGGGGTTACTGTGATTTCGTTGTCTTCGTCATGTGTGTAGAACTCGGTGTACACCCGCTCGGACTTAGATGATTCGATCATTTTGCAGTACAACTTCGACGCATCTTCTGAAATTGGATAGTTGATGCCTTTCTTCTTGCCGACATGCTCTTTAAATTTTTCGCCGATGGCAGCCAAAATGGAATAAACTGTATCATCATCAAGAATGAAAGTTGCCGTGTGCCCGCCATAATTGTCTTTTCCGATGTATGTGCACTGGAGTAGCGACGATGCTAACTGCGTGGTCATGCGCAAGTCCGATACGAAATCGGTGCCGTATCTGTATCTAACATTGTAGCGTATATAATTGTTTTTTATCTTTTCGCCATCATCAAAGACAACACGATTGATGTCGAACTCGTCAAACCTGATGCGGCTCATTACTGAATCTCGTCATAAGTCTCCGGGTTTCAAAAACATTCATTCAGTTTTCTTGACGAGGTGGCAGTACCGCAGCAGGTCGAAGTACAGATGATCGACGTGGATCAGTTTAGAGCTAAACACATCGTTGTTGATGCAGTATCTAGCGACTTCTTTGCATGCCTTTTCAACATCGTGGCGGGAAGACGTTATGTTGAGCGCAATTGCCAAGCATTTGTCGTTGACGGTGGCGCGCTGCACATCGGTGAGCTTGTTTTTAAATTTCTCAAGCTCTGCCGGCTCTCTGATGACGTACTCCATCACAGTATAAACAGCAGGTCTCGTTTAGTAATATTTGCCTCGATAATTTTTTTCAATTCTTGCATGGTGTACCGCAGCGGAAACGACGGCGTGATCGACAGCTCCTTCAGCGATGACACTCGGTAGCCTTTGTTGTATTTATCAGTGAGCGTGTCCATGATGTCGTCTGATGATAACATCGTGGCAAGTGTAATTAGGTCTTCTTTGACAAACGTCGAAATCATCCTGCCTCGATGCTTAATTCGAGTGTCTCCGGTGTCAAACTCGGTGAGTTTGATGCACAGCCTGATTTCGCCATCAATCGTTGATAGAATGCCCGAAATTAATAATTGGTTGATTTTGGAGTAAATCAGTTCACCCAGTTTGTTGCGGAGATAGTCCATTGCTTCCAGCTCTTCTCGGTAAGGCAGGTCGACCCACGTCTTCCTGTCCAGATCGAAGCCCCGCAACCCGCCAGTAGGCGCAGTAGGAATAGGTATCGCGGCTTTGTATGATGACTTATAATTTTTTGTATATGAAATGGTATGAAGAATATATTTCTTATAGCGATACAACACATATCGGAATGCTCCCACAGGCCTGTTTTCCGCGACTGCCCGCTCCAGCATGTGCTGCACCTGGACGGGGGCCATGTTGCGAATGGCTGCTACCACGTCCTCAAAGTCTATTTTTTGATCGATATCCGGCAGATCCGCATATAGTACAACCGATGCATAGGATTCAGGGTGCGTTTTGGACGAGATGGCATTTGACGACACTAAGCTGAAGTCCGGGTGTGCATGCAACAGCAACTTTTTATTATACATACTTAAAAATCTATTATTTATACTTCTTCTACTTACAACAGTACGGATAATTAGCTGTTTTGTGATATCGGGATGAATGCCCATTCTTTGCTTTATGTCCTCGACAGACTGCGTGACGGCAAGAAGCGCGTCTAGCTTGGGGAACCATCTGTCTTCGTAGCGGCTCAAGTAATGCTGAATAAATGTAGATGTATCAGGCTCGCAATGATGGTCAACGTAGGTCTCAATCGACATCTTCTTCATGCGACTGATCTCTTTGTTGATGGCGACTAGCTTGTCGTTGGAGACTTGCAGCTTTCTGGCATCGATGCTTGTCTCGGCTTTCAGCGTCGCGCAGTATATAAACGCCTGAACTGTGCGGCTGGCGGGCGGCAAATCATTGTGTGATCCGGTGCGCAGAATGCGTCCCAATGCTTGGCTCGTTACCGTGTTGTTCCAGTGCGGCGTGATGCAGTGGAAGTGCCTTGTGTTTTTGACAGTGACCGACTCGCTCATTACTTTGCTGCCAATCATGACTTTGACGTACTCGCCGTCCTTGTTGTCGGGGTGGCTAAAACCTTCTATGCGGTGTTCGATGTTAGGACACATTTCAGTATCGCCAACACAGAATGTATATCGCTTGCGTTTAGAGAGTTTAGTGATATCGTCACCCAGGTAGAGCGAATACCCGGCCAGCTCTAGAATTTCGGTCAGGATCTCGACGCCAGACCCGACGACGTCTTCGATGAAGACGAACATCGTTCCCTGGTTCGACCGATCTTGAAGATAGTCTAAAAAGAATTTGTATTTGCAACTGGCATCATACAAATTCGTTGTTATTTCATCTTCGTGATGTACATTTACTTTATACTTAGCATATGTAATAATCTTGTGCTTGAGGTCGTACGGCTCGACGCGGACGGTGCGCTTTTCCTTCAGCATAATTTCGCTGCGTATTTTGTTGCCATATAATTTATCCCGAGTGCAGAAAAGAGACACCTGGCTGTTAGTTTTATAAACATCATGCTGTTTGTGGCTAACAGTGATGCTAAGATAATTCTGCTCCTGCACAGCGCTCATCGGAATGGCCTGCACTTGCGGCAGGTTTTCGTATATTTTCTGTCCATGAAACGTAACTTTAGCAACCTGCTTTACAGTGTCATTGTAGGATATATAGCGGTCCTTCCCCAGCAGCGACATAATCGGCTCGATCTGGCGGACGTTGTCGGTCATGGGTGTCGCCGTCGACAGAATGACTTTAATATTTTTCGGAATGCCTGTCAGCCGTCGCAGCTGCGAGTATACGCTGTCGATTGATACGTCTATCTCGTTGCCTCGCACATTATGAATCTCGTCCATCACGATAAGCGTGTTGCTGTACTTCGCTCGAATTTCCTCGTCCGTCATTTCTTTTAATTTATTGTTCAGTTCGATATACGAATTCATTGTAAAAATGTTTTTCTGGTTGAACGGCCCGTGCATTGTTTGGTATTTGCGGATCTCGGTCTGGAAGACGTGGTGCCCATGGCTGCTGCGTGTGATGATGACAGATTTGCGCTTCTCTATTTCGTAGTGATCTACACATATCGAGATACATGTGAGCGTCTTACCAGATCCAAGACTGTGGAAAAGCAGTAATCCCCTGTACGGTGTGTACGGAGAGATGAAACGACGCACAAACTCCTGATGCTCGTACAGCCCCTCCTTGTTCCAGAGATCTCGGAATTCAATCTTGTTAGCAATCATTCAGGAGATGAAAAAATTTTAAAACTGAAAAATTCATTTTAAAGCATCCGTCGCATCATTTGTTTTCGAAGTATCTCTCTGTTATCCTAACTCGATAGTCAGTGAGATGCCGAAATTGGGTTTTGCTGATAGACTTCAGTTCATATGCTTTACGTATGTGCTGCAGCATATCGTCATCCAGTATATTTTCGAAGGTGTCGATCGCCTGCGGCTCGCAGTATACATCTACCGTCGGGCCGTCGGAGCATCGCAGGAGCGTGCACTTGCCGTTCTCATCGATGTATTGTGCTACAGGATTATCGACATGTATTCCAGTTCCTCGTATTGTGCACGAAAGCTTCGTGTTAATGACTGATCTGCTGACTGGATGCTTGCTATCGAAAACATGCTGGCCATCGCCTGGCGACAAAATGGAGTACGTGTTGTCGCGCATGCCGTATGCGCCCTTGACTTCGCGTACAATGATTGCGGAGCGGTCGTATTTTGGGTTCCAGATGTATTCGTCGCGGTGTGGCGGCAGAACGATGTGTGCCAGATGGTTGTTGTTGATCTGCAGTAAAAATATGTTGGCTTCGAACATATGCTCGTATACGCGATAGAGCCGGTGGTCATCAGGGTCGAATTTGATGTCAACATCGCACCAAAAGGACTGCCTGCAGAGTTGCATCTGCGGCTTTTTTGTGCAAGTACCGAATATCAACTCTAGGATGCGGTACATGGTGGTGTCGGGAAACTGCATCCGCTCGACGTTGTTGATCAGCAGGTTGACGGGCACCGGAGCTTTGCTCATGATGCTGGTAAACGATTCTTTATATAGAGACGGGCTGTAGTACTTCACATACTGCGATTTCCGCCGGCTGCGGTGGTCTGTCGGGTAGCAGTTGACGAGAAATGGATATTGTGCGCTGTTGCTGAGCCGGTTCTTCTTGATGCTTACGTGCAACCCCGGTGGCGCAGCGAAATAGCGTCCAGACCCAGAAGGATATTCTAAAAACGACTCGTACGCACCCGACAGCGCTTCTTCTTCTGTGATGAGTATCGGCAGGTTCGGGCATTCGCGCGAGTAGCCGCTGATGAAGAAGTCGGGGTACACCGACTTGAGATACTTGATGCTGTTCTTATCGGTTACGATGTCTATTTTTGTATCGATGCCATATATTGCATTTATCTCATCGAACGTGTCTTCATAAATTGCGAACACTCGCTGCATGTACGCAATGGCGCGGTCGATCGTGTCGTAGCGGAGCGATTTGACGTGGACCGAGTAGTCGTCGGTGAACTTGACACTGATGCTATTGCTGCTTTTTTCTTTAATCGTAAGAACAACCTTAGTGTTGACGTTGTCCATGCAGAGCCACACGATCTCCTTTTTGCGTCCAGAGCACGGATTGTGGGTTTCGAGGTACGACAAGTTGTGGCGCAGGGCCGGGTGGACAGATACAAGGTGTGCGAAAATATAACGAGACCAGCGTTTATTTAGCGTGATGTATATTGTCTTTTTGAAATTTTTGATAAAAATTTTCTTATGTGGGGGGATCGGGAACGTCACCTGGCGCGGGCTCAGGTCGGTGTGCAGCACGACCATCATTTTGGGGCTGACTCTGATCTGCACGGACCGCCACATAATTTCGAGAAAATCGTTTTTGTTCATTCTCTGCAAAACATTCTCAAACGGCACGTCTCTCCGGGACCGCGACATATTTTTATACACGACCATCGTCGTTTCGTTGTTAATCACAATGTCGTGGAAATACGCCTCAAGATCGATGTCCCACAGAAACACTACGTTGATAGTGTGCGACCGATACTTTTCTTCAACGTCCTTCCGTCGCAGCTCGCTGTCGAAAATGCACTGGCAATTTCTTTTGATCATTCAGATGATTTTTGTGCTACTGAAATAATTTCATTTTTTAAAATACGACAGTCACCAAAACTACTTAAATTTTTGTTTGTTAATAATAGGTGACAAATCATGCAAGGAGATAAATACGAAGCTTATACAAAATATCAAAAGAGACTGGACATAAACGGTCTGTGGATACCAACCGGCCTTCACAAGGCATTAAATTATTTTTAAACCCGGGGACGGTACCACACAAAGTTTAGCTGCATCCACCTTCAATGGTCTCTGCTTATATTTTTTAAAGAAGCTAGTTTGTTTTACATAATGAGATGGCCATTTTTGTGAGGCATGAGTTGATATTCTTTGCGTTAATAATATAATTCTTGTCATCTGTTGGTACAATTTGTCCGGAGGAGATCATGTCGTGGAAAGCTTTCTGCGGCACGCGCTGTGCCAGTGCATCATCGAACATGCACATGTCTTTGCTGTAGAACCCTGTGAGTTCTATATATTTCTTAATCATCTTTTTGACCTTGTTGCTTGTAGTGGTGTTATGTGTCACAAGCAAATCGGAGACGTCCTCTCCGTGGTCATACAAGTAGTCGTACAAAAATTTAATTTCGTCGGTCACGCCGGCCTCGCGGTTGAATTCCGTGATGCGTCCTTTTGGCTGGTCGCTGGCTTTGGACACCGACATTAGGATGGGGTCGAGCAGATCCTTGCGGATTTTGTCATTTGACCCCACGAGGTGAACGTCCTGCCGTATCCAGTCGTAGAAACTGGACCGCGACGACAGTATTCGCAGGCACTCGACTGCCTGCATGTATGACTCCATCTGTTTCGGAGTAAATCTTATTGTGTAGTTCGTCATTGGTTCGTAGACGTGCGACGAGGCTGTCGGGATTTCATTTTAATTGAACATTTTCCGGTAGCGCAGAGAGGTCTTTGAAGATGCATGAAGTGTATGCATTCGACTGGTACACGACAGAATCCGACATTATATGCGTTGCCAAAGATTTGTCAGGCGAGACGGTGACGCTCACTATCTGGGGCTACGAGCCGTACTGCTACACAAAGGGCGGCGGCGAGGCGTTGCTCAGCTCCAACGACAATTCCGTTCCGCGGCGATATACCCGCCACCAGTTTCGGTCTTTCAAGGAATTAAACGAATTTCGCTTACGTGGCGATGCATTGATGTGTGGCGAGGAGCAGATATGCATGTTTCTCGCTAACAACTCTTTAGAATACACTGGGTGGATTTTGGTAGACGGCACCAGAGTCCACTACAAAGACATCAAGCGCTCCGCGCGCGAAACAGTGCCCCAGTTCCGAGTGCTGTCTTTTGACATCGAAGTGTATACAGACCGCATCGGCATGCCCAAGTCTTACCGCCATGACGACGAAATTTTTATGATCGGCGTGACGTATAATTACAAAACGGTTCAGAATATCATCTATAAAAGTACAGTGCGCTGCGACGAAGAAAATTACATTTACTGCGAGAACGAGCGGGACATCCTCGTCGCATTTGCTAACCTCGTAGCAGAGGAGAACCCCGACATCATCGTAGGGTTCAACATATTTAATTTCGACTTCAAGTACATTTATGAACGTATGCAGCTCCATTTACTTAATATACCGAACATGAGCAGGTTGGACGAGATTGCTGTTGAGTTTCGGGAGTTCTCGTGGCAAAACGCCAGCTACGGCAACAACAACTTTATCAAGCCCAAAATTCCAGGGAGGGCGGTTATCGATGTTTTCCAATATTTCAAGCGCATGAACATCGACCGCCACTCGCTGCAGTACATTTCACAGACATTTCTGCAGGAAGAGAAATACGATTTAAACTACTCTGATATGATGAAATTATATAAAAACGGTGTTATTAAAGAAATAGGAAAGTATTGCGCACAGGATGCATACCTTGTGCTGCGGCTGATCGACAAGTTCGACATCCTCGTCGACCTGATGGAGCGCGCCAGAATCCTGCGGTGCAAGCCAGAAGATATTCTAACTCGGGGAGAGCAGTTCAAAGTGAACCACCAAGTGATGTTTGAATGCATAAGACGCAATATGATTTTAGAGCCAACACACTTTCCGCCCTGGAGCGAGCCGTACGAGGGCGCAACCGTCTACGACCCCAAGCCCGGCGTCTACGCCGACTGTGTTATCCTCGACTACCAGTCGTTGTATCCATCTGTTCTAATTGTAAATAATATCTGTCCTTCTACATATGTCAAAACAAGCAAAACTCCTGAAGACCAATATCACTGCGTCCAGATTAGCGAAAACAAATTTCACCTCTTCCGCAAGTCGCCAAAGGGCATTCTCCCCGAGCTGCTGGAGCGGCTGCTAGATGCCCGTGCATCGATCAAGCAGCAGATGAAAACAAGCGATGATGAACTGAGGCGTATTCTGGATAAGCGCCAAAATGCTCTCAAGATCGCTGCCAATTCAGTCTACGGTATTACTGGTGCTAGGTACAGCAAATATCTCAAGCACCGATGCTGCGCCGAGAGTATTTCGGGGGCGGGGCGTTATTATTTCAACAAGCTGATCGATTACATGGTGACAAAAAACCAAGAAGTGATCTACGGAGACACAGACTCATGCATCATCTCCAACCAATCCGCCGAAGCAGCCCAACAGCTGAGCGCCGAGTTCTCGCTGCTGCTGCCAAACCCCATGGTCCTGAAGTACGAGGACTACTATGATAACATCATCATGCTGTCTAAGAAAAAATATATCATGAAGCAAGGACAGAAAATTTCTTATAAAGGAGTAGCTAATGCGCGAAGAGGCTACTGTGAGCATGCCAAAAAACTCTACGAAGACGTGGTGAAGCTGATGCTGCTTGACAAAAAAATCAAGCCCGAGGCGGTGGCGGCATTTTTGACGCGGCGGTTCGACGAACTGATGGCTGGGGAAATACCCATCGAACAGCTTGTGATTTCAAAGTCCGTAAAAGATCTTTCCGAGTACAAATCAAATGTACCCCAAAAGGTTATGGCTGAGCGACTGATCAACGACGGCGAAGTCATCGAAGCCGGGGCACGCTTGGAGTATGTCTTCGTGAAGAACAGCCATAAGACACAAGGCCTCAAGATGTACCGGCCAGAGGAGCTGAGAATGAACGCTAACTTGGAAATCGACTACATGTATTATCTAGAGAAGCAGATCGCCAACAGCATCGACCAGCTGCTCGAGCTGATCGGCCTCGGCGAGTTCATCGCAACATACATCCAGATGATACGGATTGGCAAAATTCGGATTCGCTAACCCCTTGAGCCTCACTGTAGCACAGGTATAACTTTTAAAAAGTATTTACATTGGCATTTTGTCGAAAATAAATTAATCATGCCATTCTGTTCCAAGATGATTCTTAGTTGTTCATATCACTTTATCAGCCCTAAAGAATATTCATTTCATTTTGTTTTAGTAATTCAAAATGAAGATAATCATTTTAATTTTTATAAAATTGATGGCACAACTAAAACTTTATCACTTCACTCAAGATCAGCTTAGCGATAGATTGCTGGGCGATATAAAAACTTTATTGAAAGCGAGATTCAAGAGCCCTTCATATGGGATCCCAAAACAACACATATAACATAATGATATGTGTCACTAAAGAAAATTCAAATACTGTTGGCGTCGGTGTTGCTAAGCAGCCGGGCGTGCTCGAGTATCTGTGTGTTCATGAGAAATATGCGAATCAGGATATCGGGCTTAAAATACTTGGACATCTTGTGAAAATATATTCTTATTTGAAAATGTCAGTCACATCTGATTTGCATCAATATTTCAGTCATTTTAATGTTTCTTACGAAGAAGAATATTTAATTTTAACATCTAAAAAACATAATTACACAAATCCATCAATTGAATACAAAGACGTGAAATTTTCTACAAGATAATTTTGAGAAAAATTATTTTGGCGCTTGCGACAGGCCAAGGTAGCACTATCTGTGTTGCGCTTTTAAATATATTCTTTTACCATTTGCGAACAAAATACAGTATATGAATCGGTGTCGATAATTGGGAACAGCTCGTCAGGATATACGCCTTCAGGAAAATTTTCAGTGTCCAGAAATGTGTCCAACTCGGGCTCGTCTGGCAGGAGCTCTTCGATGTAATAGTCGGCAACGTATTTGCAGATTTTATAATACTGACCTTCCATGCCGAAATACTCCAAAAAGGAATACATGTCATCCCTGGACTGGATATACCGACATATGTTCAATAAAACATTGTGCGGAAGAATCATCACAGATCTTTTTTTAAAAATCACAAATTATTCAATTTGGCAAACATGATGTATCGATAGCACATCGACAGCCGCATTTCCTGTGGCGTAAGGCTGCGGTCGCCGTCCAGAATCTGGTTGATGAACACTTTGCAGCCGTTCTGCTTCATGAAGCTCATTACGAAATCTTCGTCGATGGGACGCTCGACGACATTTTCTACATAGGTGCCGGCGATGCTGATTTTCAGCTTGCCTTTGAAGATAGAAATGCTGTAATCCTTGCACGTATAAGACGAGCCAAACATCAATTTGATCATGTTGTAATCGAAAAAAATAACAGCTATGCGAGCGTTGTTAGGCAGGTCTGCGAGGATCCGGGACAGCCCGTCGAAGTCGTCGCTGTCGAACATGTTCATGCAGAAGAATATACTTACAGACATAATTTTCTTTAAATCTACAAATTTAGAAATGTTTTCATAGTCTGCAACTGGTTTATAAAGAATTTTCGCTTTAATGCTGCGGCCGACGAGCCGCTCCTGGAACACCAGGTCGAGCGAGGCGTCTTTCTCGATGCAGTAGACTGTCTCGTAGGTTTTTTCCCACTTCAAAATATCTCCACCTTTGCCACTCCCTATGTCCAACAACGTGTCGCTAGCCATTAGTTGCAATGAATTTCGTTTGACATCGTTGTGATATTTTCTCATCCTGCGACATGTGTCGGTATCGGCGCCGGAGAATAAATTAAACGGGCGGAGCAGATTATTTTTAACAACGCCGATTTTGTTCGGGAACTTTTTGTCTGTACGCCGTTTGATCGGGACCAATACGTTGTATCTGGTTTTGCTGAATTCATAGATTCCATTACGCAAATTAGCTACATTGTATTTCCACTGAGTGATGAGCGTGTCGTCGTACGCATACAGCCTGCCGTCTCTGACCTGGAGGTCGACGGTGTTGTCGCTCTTCCACTTGTACAGCTTGGAGTCCATGTAGGGTTTGTTTTCAATCAGCACGACGCCGTCGTCTTCTCCCTGGCTGCGCCAAAATTCCTCGATATCTTTAACTGTTTTCACGCGTCTGTATTTCTTGACTCTGATATTTTTCAAACGGAGAGTCTTCATGATTTCTAGTCGCTTTTCGAACGGTAGGATGTCAGTGCGGCTCTGTTTCATGAAAAGGACGTCAAGTAGCACCCATTTGTCATCGTCCACTTTTTCGCAGTCTAGCAGAAACCAGCACCCTAGTGGATTTTCGCCAATGATCTCCGGCGAAAATATGTGGGCGTCGGTACCCCACAGCCAGCTCCGCGTTCCGTTCGTCTTGTGCGTGACATAGTAGTCGCCGTGCAGAACTTCAAGAAGGTCGTCATGATGCATGGTTACAGGCTTGGCGTATCTATTTGCAGCCGGGTCGATCGCCACGGCCTTGCAGAGCTCGGCGAAAAATAGCTGGCTCGCGTCGTATGTCAGTCGGTCGATGAACGTGCCGTTTGTAAAATACGATACAAGAGAAAAGCAAGCCTCAATAAAATCGTCCAACCCGCTTTCATTCAGTAGCTCGACTTCAACAGTAGGCTGCCCGTTTGCAGGAATCTTAATGTCGATCAAGATGCCGCCTAGCCGCTTGTAGTAGCGTTTTATTTTTACGCTCTCCGACAAGATGATATGGCTCGGGTGGTAGTCGTGAGTAATCTCAGAGGAGACATGGAGTTTGGACCAGCACAGCGGATACTTGAACAGCGAGGCCTTTGACTCCAGGGGCACGCCCGAGCGTTTTCGGTATTTGATCGACGGGGCATCGCTGGACACAAATCGCTCTTCGGTGTATTTTGTATATGTGAAGCTAGAATTTATCAGTTTTTTAATTTTGTTTCGTGTAACAACGTCTCCGCTTATTCGCATTTCGACCTCAAGCGGTGCGTCGATTTTGACGTCGTCTAGCATAGACGCGACTGCCGATGTAAGCTGCTGAATGTACAATTCCATCAAAGGATTTGTTTTTTAAAATAATTTATTTCGATTTTAGAATGAGAACTTAATCTGCATCTTTCGTTTCAAACCTGACCGAGCAACAAATGAAATTTTTACAAAATGGATTTTCTAAAGTGATATGAAACACGTCAAGAGTATGCCCGAAGAACTGATCGAATGCAAAGTGTGTCACGAGAAGAAGTCAAAGAAGGAGCAATTTAAGAAAGCAAGACAAGTAACCTGTAATGACTGTCTTGAGAAGGCTAAAAACCGTCGCGCAGCCTCGGCGCTCGACCGCATCGCAGCCCTAGAAAAGCAGAACGATGAGTTAAGAAAGAGGCTGGAAAAGGAAATGGAAGAAAAGAAGTTTTATCTAAATGAATTTGAAAGCTTCGCTGGTAAATACGAAAAATTATGTATTAATATAAGTAAGATGACACTTGTTGAGTGATGTAATTGAGCTGTGATGTTTTAAAAATGAAATACAATTTGCCATCGGGCCCTACAGTGATGTCGCAGGATATAATAATTCAAAATGCGCTCAATGCATGGACGCTAAATCCTAATCTATACAGGTTGGACGACACGGCCCTTTACGATGAAAACGGTAACCTTAAGAGTGGCAGCAGCTGGACCGAGAAGCATATCAACGCGCTCCACATAATACCGGTATACGATGTCGACATAGAGGAGATACTAGTGCCCGAAAATAATGTCGACCAGTTTGCGCTGTTCTGGCTTATGTCAAGAGACGATATCTACGACGATCAGTGGGACTCCTTTTATTCCCATGCGCGGAACTACAACAGCAGCATCATCTCCGAAATAACATTTATGATCAAAAGCTTGTCGCAGCTGGTTGAGAGAAGAAAGAGCCAAGATTCAGATTTGTCTTCGACGTCGGACGAGGGCGACAAACTGGAGCAGCTGACACAGTCTTTAGCAAACACGATATGCACCGCATTTTTAAGAATGACAAAATTGTATGACAAACGATATCCCAGCTGGGATTATATGAACAACTCTTATGTAATAACTCTGCTAAGAACGATGTCCGGCAATGTGCATCCAGACGGAACAATCTCTTACAGACTAAGCAAAAGTAAAATGACAACTTATGTATGGGTAGAAGCGAAGCCGCTGCAGTACTCACCCGCACGAAATTATAGAAAAACAATACCGCAAAAAGCTGCCGAATCTATTGCGCTGGCGCAATCCCTGTGGAACGAAACGGAAATCAAAGACACTGAGATATTTGGCATAGAATTCAGCCACCGGTTTGTATCGTTCTGGCATGCTAGATTTCCTTATCAGTATCTTGTGAGCATACAGACGAACCCTGTACTCCCGCCTGAACAGTACGTCATCATGAAGAGAAGCCGTGTCCTTGATTTAATAGAGAGACCTGACCGTCGTGAGTTCGCGCGATGGTTTGTAGGGCTGCTGGGACATCTTTCATGTGTGTAAGGTCTCGTCATTTTGTCATAAAAACCCAAATAACGCAAGTGTTAAAGCAGCGCGGCGACGAGCCGCGGCTGTGTATTGTGTTGTAAATTTGTTAAAATTGGGTATAAAATGATCCATTGTAAACGCACATTTGCGACCCGCAACAAATCGAAGCCGTGTGAAAGTGGCATAGTATTCATCATAGGGCATATATTTTATTTTTTAGTCGTTGTCTTCAAAGACGCTTAGAGATTTATTAAAATCAAATGTAAATAAGCAGTTTTTATAGCTAAATGATGGTTCTAACACACCTCCATACTTATGTGATACAAGTTGCTATATATAGAATTAAAATTTACATTTATGGTGATGCTGGTTCTAAAACATGGGATAAAAAATGAATATTTTAGATTGGTAAATTATCTTTCCCCGAGCTCTATCTTAGTAGACTTGAAACGGTGCCCCTGCATACAGTAATTATGGTTTCCTCTGTCGACTGGGTCGTAGACGACACCAAGGGGCTTGTCTCCATCGGGACCCACTCGCTCTATCTCCGCGCCGCTGGCCCAGTTCGCTCCCCAGGCACACCAGCCGTGATCGGTATTGCGGGTCTGGGCGACTCATCGGTGACCTGGACCGCTGTACTGAGACATGTTTCGGCCTTTGCCCGCGTCTATATCTACGATCGTACAGGTCTCGGAAATTCAGAGCTACCATCAAATTTCACCTCCGAATCCAAGAGCTATGTCAACATAGCCAAAGAATTAAGACTACTGCTTGACACCGCAGACATCAAGCCGCCATACCTCATAGTCATGCACTCAATGGCCGGGATCCCCGGTCGTGAGTTCCTCAATCTATACCTCGAGGATGTCGCAGGCATGGTCTTCCTAGACACGGTGACGGAAGAAAACTACAAGATCCGACCTGACAAGCTACGTGTGGCAGAGATTCAGATGGCCGAAGGCGTAGACATGTCATTCATGTGGACCGAACGCAAACCCGCCATGACGGAAGAAGAATGGAAAGAATTCCTCAACAGCGAAGGTCTGGGAAATGAACAACAGAAAAAGGCCAGTCAATTCGAAGTAGACAACCTCATCCCCTCGTCCGACATTCTGGCGGAGAAGAAACAATTCGACGCTACCATCCTGGGTGACAGACCGGTCTCCGTCATCAAAGGCGACGCACCAGGAGAATACCGAAAATGTCTCGAGAGGGCGATCGCAGCAGGAAAGGGCACGGAGGAGCAGAGGAAACTCATCAGCGATTATTTAGATACGGCAGATGAGAAGCAATTGTTGTTGCAATTCAAGCAACTGAGATTGAGTAGGAATTCGAGATTGGTCGAGGCGAGGGAGAGCTGGCATAATATTCAGTTGTACCAGCCGGATCTTGTAGCTAGGGAGGTTAAGTGGTGTTTGGACGAGTTTGAGAAGTTGAAAGGGAATTGAGGAATGAAGAGAGTGGTGAAATGATTCTTATCGAAGATTTAGATATCGCTCGTTGTCCTATATGTAATATCATTGGTCAGATAAGCGAGAGCCAGATCGTAAAAATTGCAATGTATAGTTAGCTTCACCCTAAACTGTATTTTCGGTATATCTCTATATTAGCTACATAATATTACAAGCTTTAATAGCTAATAATGTTAATAAACCATAATATAAAAAGATTGGTAAATTTAATTAATTTTTTATTAACCGAAATATATTAAAATTGACTTTATTTTCGGTATTAATAATAACCTAATTTTCTTATTTTGCCTTACAATTCGCATTTTTATTCAATCACGTGATATATCTTTTTTGGCTTGTTTTTATTATTTAAAAACCGCCCGCTTTGTATGCCCAGATTCTGCTAGCAATCCTTCTCAATGATCTCTTGCTTCGGCGGCTTTGGTGTACCATATGTTACTATATTTTAAAATGATATGATTCGGCTGTGCTCAGTGACCAAGCCATTGTAGTTTGTCACCACATCCGAAATAATTTTAGTAGCACGCCTTCCTAAATAACCTGT
>Ga0210405_10001375_pt1 | contig 27876 bp, 29 predicted proteins | sample IncBWH11MmetaG_FD_155492 | JGI IMG/M metagenome (GOLD analysis project Ga0210405, IMG submission 155492) | Forest soil microbial communities from Barre Woods Harvard Forest LTER site, Petersham, Massachusetts, United States - Inc-BW-H-11-M | ecosystem: Environmental > Terrestrial > Soil >...
CTCCTTCGACGGCACACAGGTATTGTTTGTTCAAACCAATACGGTGAGCAATCGGGGAGAGTTGGTGTTATTGAAATGGGCAGCTTCCACAACGGAAACGGTCACCAGCCCTGGCGCGCCTTTGAGAGTGCCCACGACTAGCTACGCAAGTTGCCCTGTACCCTGCATGACCACACTGCCACTGACCACTAACCTCGGCGTCCCCAATAGCGACACGACATCGTCGGCCTTTTACGATTATCTCGACGATGTTGCGTGGGTCGGTGATGCGGCGGGCTGGCTGCATAAGTTCACCCCCGTTTTCACCGGAACGCCAACGGAGGTTACGGGCGGAGTGTGGCCAAAACGGGTGAACGCTGGAACCAAGGCTCTGTCGGATGCTGTCTTCGATCATGGCTCCGGAAGTGTATTCGTGGGAGACCATGGTGGTTTTCTGTATCGGGTTAACTCCACAACCGCTGCAGTCACGGCATCCGCTCAGATCGACTTCGGTGCGGGAGTCGTCGAGGGCCCCGTCGTGGATTCCACCGCAGGACAGGTGTACGTGTTTGTCTCCAGCGATGGCAGCACGGGTTGTGCCGGAGGCGCTGCCTGTGCCCGCGTTTACCAATTGGCCACCAATTTCGCCGCTGGTACGAATGGGAAAAGGGCTAAAGTCGGCGTCAGCACAACTAGTGGAACGACACCGAATCCTATGTACATTGGCTCGTTCGACAGTACGTACGAAAACTCGGCGAACGCCACCGGGAACCTCTACGTTTGTGGCAACACCGGTGGTAAACCGACGCTTTACCAGATTCCTATTAAGGCGGGCACTATGGGCACCGTGGTGACCGGTCCGGTTCTCGCTAGCGCCACCACGCCGTGTTCTCCCCTGACCGACATCTTCAATCCCAACGCCCCCGGCGGCGCAGCAGAATTCCTGTTCGCCAGTTCTCAGGCAAGCGGTACCCCGACGATCTGTGCGGCGGGAGGCTGTCTTGTGAATTTTACCGACACGCCGTGGCAGGCCTCAAACAGTTATGCGGTGGGCCAGGAAGTTCTCGACAGCAATTTGAATATTCAAGTGGTGAGCGTTGCTGGCACGTCCGGCGCAGCCGCGCCGACATGGAGCAAAGTTGTCGGTGCAGCAACTACCGACGGCACGGTTCACTGGCTGGACCAGGGAGCACTCTCGGCGACTACACTGGCCGCGTGGCGGGCGAACCATAACTACGCCCTCAATGCCAAAATCCTCGACAGCAACGGAAACGTGGAGCTGATAACAACCGCGGGCAAGTCGGGCGGAAGCACGCCCACTTGGAGCACCGTCGCTGGAGTCGTCACGCCAGATGGCACTGCGACATGGACCAACCTGGGCGCAGTAGCAACGCACGCCCTGGCATCCGCCGGCGGAACAAGCGGACTTATTATCGATAACATTGTAGGCTCGGGCATACTCGCCGGAGCCTCTCAGGTATACTTCTCGACTCTTGGAAACCAGACTTGCGGGACAACAGGCACCGGCGGTTGCGCCATGCAGGCCTCGCAGTCGGCGCTACAGTAAGGGAGTACATATAAATGTCTACGATTGAGTCGTCCAGCAATTCATCCGGCGAAGAGATACGCTCTGCGGCTGCGACAAAAAAGCCATATCAGAAGCCGGGATTTCGCTACGAGCAGGTCTTCGTAACCTCGGCGCTAACTTGCTCAAAAACCGGTACGACAGGACTGTGCGGGGTCAACCAAAAAGTATCATGAGGCAGGGCGAGAACTCTAGGTCCGAAGCAGCTAGCACATTGAAGTACGAACTGGCTGGGGACGTTCTGCGGTCGTTCGGTGCTTTGCGATGCACATCGATCGGGTGGAGCATGCTTCCCACGGTTTTTCCCGGCGACACATTGGTGGTGGAGCGCGTCAGTCCAAGTCAGGTAGGCGTTGGAGACGTGGTTGTCGCAGGACGCGAGGGAACACTCTGCGCCCATCGCGTCATCGACGCCGGGAGTAATGCCCAGCATCCGCAATGGATTACACAGGGAGACGCGGTCTCCAGACCTGACCGACCTGTGCTTGAGCATGAGTTATTGGGGCGAGTGACTTATCTCATCCGCGCAGGGAGGTTGATCGTGGTGCCAACAAAGCTGGATGGCCTCGAGAGGATTGTCGCGAAGGCCATTCGCCACTCCGAGCCTGCTGCGCGTGCCCTTGCCTATCTGCACCGACTGGTACAAGCTTGAGAAAATGGGTCTTTTCGTGCCAGCGTTAGCCACACAAGTCGATGTCTACAGCATCGTCATCGCGATTGGCGGTGTCGCCGTCAGAGTGAACACAACTGACGCAGGTTTTCTCGAACTGATGCAGAATCGCTACGCGGGGTTCATCAATACGCCAGCCTGTGTGGAATGTGATTTCGATGTAGAGTTGGGGCAACTGCGATTCGCCGACCCTAGCGCGGATGTCAGTGTTACTCAGCGGGCAGGCCAATGGTTCTTGCAGCGTGGAGATTTCTATGCTGAGTGGGACCCGGCGACAGGGCACGGCAGCATTCGCCAGACCGCGAACCCCTATTCCATCGATGCGGTGCTGCGCATTGTGCATACGCTGGTGCTGGCCAGGCAAGGCGGATTCCTTTTGCACTCCGCCAGCGCCGTTCGCTACGGGAAAGCTTTTCTGTTTGCCGGCGTCTCAGGAGCGGGAAAGACAACCATTTCGCGGCTTGCGCCTGCCGATGCCACGCTGCTTACCGATGAGATCTCATATGTTCGCAAACTCGATGACGGCTACGTGGCCTTTGGCACACCCTTCACCGGAGAACTGGCGAAGCTTGGCGAGAACACTTCCGCGCCCATCGGTGCGCTTTATCTTCTCGTGCAAGGCCACGAAAATCGCATCGACCCCGTGACAGCGGCCGAGGCTGGGCGCGGTATTCTGGTCAACATGCTTTTCTTTGCCGAGGATCAGGAGATGGTTCACTGCGCATTTCGGGCAGCGTGCGACTTCGCCGATCACGTTCCGATTTACCGGCTTACGTTTGTGCCAGATGCGCGGGTGTGGGAGATGATCGGATAAAGAATTGACCGGTGATTCATAGGTATGAATAAAAAAATTTATATCGCCCGCAGTCCGCGGATCGCGGCCCGCATGCTGGGGGAAGAAATGCTGGTGATGTCGGGCCAGGGCTCGACGCTGTTCACGCTGAATCCGACCGCGACCGTTCTCTGGCAGGCTGCCGATGGCGCCACGCCGCTCGAAGAAATTGTCGAACGCCGCATCTGCGTTGAATTCGAGGTGCAGCCCGAAGAAGCCTTGCGCGATGCCGAAGCACTGGCCGAAGATTTAGCCAAACACGGCATTCTGCTCATTTCAGAAGAACCGATTTCAGGACGACCGATTTCTCACGAAGCCAACTCCAAGCCGGATGCGCCGGTACAGGTGACGCGATGAGCGCTCTGCTGCGGGAGATGGGAGAACGCGCTCTGCAACTGGGCGTTCCCTTCAGCGCGCAACTCGACCTCACTTACCGTTGCAACGAGCAGTGCGTGCACTGCTACCTCGACCACGACGATCACGGAGAGATGACGACGATTGAGATCAAACGTCTTCTTAAGGAGATGGCCGAAGCCGGAGTTTTCATCCTTACCTTCAGCGGCGGCGAGATTTTTCTGCGCAAGGACTTCTTCGAAATTCTGGAGTGCGCCCGCTCTCTTACCTTCTGCATCAAGCTCAAGACTAACGCGGTGCTGATTCGCGAAACACACGCGGCAAGTCTGCGCGATCTCGGCGTGGAATCAATTCAAATCAGCATTTATTCGCACCGGCCCGAGGTGCACGACGCGATCACTAAGGTTCCAGGCTCGCTGCGCAGGTCGATCGACGCTATTCGATTTCTAAAATCGCAGGGCCTGAAGGTCATCCTCGCCAACGTGTTAATGACCGAAAACATGCAGGACTATCACGGCGTGCGTGCGCTGGCCGATGAGCTTGGCGCTGAATACACGCTCGACCCGACCATCACGCCGAAGATGGACGGTGACCGCTCGATTCTCGATTTGAACGCGGGCGAGACCGCGCTGCGTCATCTCTTTCGCGACGAACTGCTCGTCGGCAACGCCGATAAGTTCTGCGCGCCGCCACCCGTCCCGCAGGAGCACGACGGGCAAGCGCATTCTGCGGAGAGCATGGATTCTTTGCCGTGCAGCGCCGGCCACACAGCTTGCTACATTTCTCCCTACGGTGAGTTTTATCCTTGCGTGCAGTTTCCTTTGTCCTGCGGCAACGTTCGACAGCAGCGGTTCATCGACATCTGGCGCAACTCTGAGCAGTTGAAGGAAGTCCGATCGATTCGCCTGCGGGATATGTCCAGTTGTTCCCAGTGCGCGCATGGCTCGACCTGCACTCGCTGCCCGGGCCTGGCGTTCATGGAAGGAAACATGCGAGGCCCCTCCACGGCCGATTGCGAGAAGTCTTATGCACGCACCGGCATTCCTTCCGCCAATCTGCTGGCGAAAAAGGAAAACCGCTCCGAGCCACGGCTGGTTCAAATTCAGATTGTTCCGGTGATCACAGGCAGCAGGCTTTCCGGCATTGGAGCATCCCAATCGCTATAGCGACACACTCTTCCCTGCGAATTCCTTCCCTAATACTGCATTGACAAATGATTACAAGTATTTCGTTGCCTCGCTCGTACACTACCCGTTCGTAATGCTGGATCGGTCAACTGTTGCGGATAGCATTTTGAAACGGTCCCTCACTCTTTCAGCGAGTACCTGGACCCGACAGAGGATTGTCATGCGCAGCTTGTGCAGGCTCATTCTGATTTTATCGGCAGTGATTGCGCCGTTCGTAAGAGTTGTGTGGGCGCAGGATTCTCCATCTCTCGGTGACTTGGCGCGTCAACAGCGCCAGCAAAAGGAACAATCGAAAGCCGCGCCGGGTAAAGATCCAAAAACTTCCAAAATCATCACGAATGAAGAAATGCCCTCCCGCACGGAGCCGCAGTCAGTACGCGGGGCGAGTAAAGGAAACTACGACGTGCTTCCCGCTGCTCAAAACGAGCCTAAACAACCCGCCGAGCATTGGAAGTCGCAGATCATCGCGCAGAAAAATCAGATTGCAACTCTTCAACGGCAGGTTGACGAGCTGAGCGAGTCGATCCGCTTCGCTCCCGCGAACTGTGCCGCCAACTGCGTAGGCTGGAACGAGCGGCAGCGAGAGAAAAAGCAGCGAGCCGAATCGATGCAATCTCAACTGGATGAGGAAAAACGGCGACTGGAAGACTTGCAGGATTCCGCCCGCAAACAAGGCTATGGCAGTTCGGTGTATGACCCGTAGGCAGGAATTCGATGGTGGAAATTCTAGGAAAGTGTAACGCCGCTGCCTGAACCAGGAAGCGGCGTTTTTACTGACGTGAGCTTGGATACTAATTGCGTCCAGTTATTTGCTCGTCTTCGTCTTCGGATAAGGGTTTGCATACTTCAAAACAGTGGACAGATCCGTGCCGCGAATAATACCGTCAGAATGGTAGAGCAACCCCCATGAGTCGATGGTCGACATGTCGGGAAAGATGCATGCTTCCAGCACTTCGTCGGTAGTTTTGAGCTCCACCCATCCTCCTCCGGCGGCGTTAATACCGCCGAATAAGTCCGACCCGCCAATCTGCGTGCAATAAAGCGATGCGGGATTGCCTTCTCCCTGCCCGTTCCATGCAATCTGAGCATAATAGGCCAGTGCAGCAAGCGTGGGCTTCTGGCTGAAAAGGGTCTGAATAAGAACGTGAATCCGCGAGCCGTCCGAGGACGAAGTGTACTGGCAGAAATTCCGGCTGTTTTCGAGCGGCAGCCAGCTTCCGATTGGGCCATTCGTGCCGTATACCGGAATTCGGCTCTCCACCACTCCGCCCGTGCTGGTGCAATAAGCTTCTGGAGCGGCTGTCGTGGAAGTGTCGGCACTGGTTGCGGTTTGCGCGGTTGCGCTGAAGAGCGTTCCGAACACGATCAGCACCGTTGCTATTCCAACAAACTTTTTCGTCATTCTCATAATTGTTTCTCCCTGGGATTGCGACGCTCAACAAATCTTCCAGCGGCGTGAAGGTCTGAAAGTCTAACACGCTCGGGCGCTCGTTAACCGGATCTTTTCGGAGTCAACCAGCCCAAAAGCCTTATCCCGCGTGGATCTCCATGAGAAAGCGGAACCGGGGGTCAGCTTCGTCCGGCAGACTCCAAGCCGCCATGAGAGGCTTTCAGAAACTTTTCGCCTTTCTTCAAACCTCTCAACCATGCGAAATTAGTTCATGCCCCTTGTGGTTCGTCCTTCGCGTATTCACTCCGTTGGTGTCTTCACAAACGCGCCCATTCGCAAGGGCGCCCACATAGTCGAGTATGTTGGCCCTCGCATCAGCCCGGAAGAAGCCGACCGGCTGTACACCGGCGCGCCCCGCACTTATCTCTATGGCTTGGACGATGGCAAGACTGTCATCGATGGCGAAGGCATCGGGGCCTACTTGAACCATTCCTGCAATCCCAACTGCGAGGTCGATGAAATTAAGAATCGCGTGTGGATCGTGGCGTTGCGCGACATCGCCGCTGGAGAAGAACTGCTCTGGGATTACAACCTGTACGACGATGAAGACCCAGCCCCGTGCCACTGCGGATCGCCCAAATGCCGCGGCACCATGTATTCGCGGGAATGGATCGCGAAATTGCGGCGGCGGGCAGCGGGGAAGACAAAAGCGAAGAACAAAACTATTCAGAAAAAATAAAAGCGCGCCTTGTAGAAAAGGCGCGCCGGGTAGTCTGCTCGAAATTGCTGATCGGACTTACCTTGCCGCCAGCAGTTCCCCTCGCTTCGACTCGGACAGAGTGATTTGATCTTCATCATCGTCCTTAATCGTGGTGTGAGTTTTCGCCACCAGCATGTAAATCGAGGGCACGATAAACAACGTGAATGCTGTGCCGATGATCATGCCGCTGACCAGCATGATACCGATGCTGTTTCGCGCACCGGCGCCCGGCCCTCTCGCGAAAACGAGCGGGAAGTGACCGAAGACGGTGGCAGCGGTGGTCATCAGGATTGGCCGGAGCCGGGTGCTGGCTGCGCCGATGATGGCCTGCAACTTCGTGATGCCAGTCTCCTGCAAGTGGTTGGCGAATTCCACGATCAGAATTCCGTTCTTTGAAATTAGGCCAACCAAGGTAATCAAGCCAACCTGACTATAGATGTTCAGTGTGGTGAACCCGAGAAACGAGAACATCAGCGAGCCGGACATCGCCAGGGGCACAGAACCGGCAAGAATGATGAACGGATCGCGGAAGCTCTCGAACTGTGCCGCGAGTACGAGATAAATGAGGATCGCCGAGAGCAGGAACGTTCCGAGGAACTTGCTGCCTTCCACGCGCAGCTGACGAGACTCACCCGCATAGTCCACTGTGAAACCTTGCGGCAATACCTGCTTTGCCGTGTCTTCCAAAAACTTCAGCGCTTCATCGAGCGGAACGTTGGGCGGAATCACACCCTGGATGCGCACCGCGTTCAACTGCTGAAATTTGTTCAACGACCTCGGTTCAGTGGTCGTCTTCAGAGTGGCAAAGGTCGAGAGCGGCACCAGCTTGTCGGCTGAGCCCTTTACATAAATGTTAGAAAGTTGCTCGGGCGTGAGACGTTCGACACGCGACACTTGTGGAATCACTTTGTAGCTACGCCCTTGAATGCTGAAGCGGTTGACATAGTTGCCGCCAAGCATGGTGGAAAGATCCTGCCCGGCCTGGCTTAAGTCCACACCCTGCGAACGGAGTTTGTCGCGATCGAATACGACTTCAGTTTGCGGTTGATCGAACTTCACATCGGTGTCGGCAAAAATGAATTTGCCGCTGGCCATCGCCTTTTGCACGATCTGCTCGGCGAGTTGGCTTACTTGTTCCGGCTCCGCGGCGGATACGATCGCGAAATCGACCGGGAAGTTGCCGCCTCCGGGAAGCGGTGGAGGGGTCAGCGGAATCACGCGGACCCCGGCGATCTTCGAGAGCTTTCCGGCGGATTCCGCAAGCAACTGTTGCGTGGTCTTGGTGCGCTGGCTCCAGGGTTTGGTGACCATGCCGCCGAAGCCGCCGCTGGGATTCGTAATCTGGAAAACGCTCCCCATCTCGGGAAACGACTTGTACACGTCGTAAACCTGCGAAGTAAACAGGTTCGTCTGATCGAGGGTCGAGTTTGCCGAGGACTGAATGACGCCAAACACAACTCCCTGGTCCTCGGTAGGCGCAAGCTCGCGCTGCGAGAACATATAGAAAGGAATCATGAGCAAAGCGACAATCACCCACAGCGTGAGCACCACTGGGCGATATTGCAAAGTCCCTGTCAGCAAGCGAGTGTATAGACTTCGCACATGATCGAACTGACGGTTGACGATGCCGGCAAGACCCTTCTCCGTGTCACCGGCGCGCAACAATTTCGATCCCATCATCGGCGACAGCGTTAGAGCGACGATACCGGAGACAACCACTGCGCCAGCCAGCGTGAAGGCGAATTCGCGGAACAGAGCGCCGGTCAAGCCTCCCTGGATGCCGATTGGCGCATAAACCGCCGCCAAAGTAATCGTCATGGCAATGATCGGGCCGACCAGTTCGCGGGCGGCATCTTCCGCCGCGTGAAAGGGTGACTTGCCCATCTGCAGGTGCCGTTCAACGTTTTCCACCATGACGATGGCGTCGTCGACGACCAAGCCGACGGAGAGAACGATCGCCAGCAACGTGAGCAAATTGATGGTGAAGCCAGCGATTAGCATCAAAAAGAACGCGCCAATCAGCGAGACGGGAATGGCGACGATCGGAATCAGCACCGAGCGGAATGATCCCAGGAACAGAAAGATCACCACGACGACGATCAGCAGCGTCTCCGTCAGAGTGTGCAAAACTTCGTTGATCGCGTCCTGAATATATTCCGTAGAGTCGTACGGAATTCCTAACGTCATTCCGGTGGGCAGCTGTTCCCGAATGCTGGGAAGAGTCTTGCGCACGTCCTGAATGACTTGCAGAGAGTTCGCCGTGGGCAGGACCCAGATTCCCATGAAGGTTGCGGTCTCGCCGTTGAAGCGAACGTCCTGGTCGTAGTTTTCTGCGCCAAGTTGCACGTCGGCGATTTCTCCAATACGAACGACCACGCCGTTGTCTTGCTTAATCACCATTTGCTTGAAGTCGTCGGGCGTCCGCAGGTCGGTGTTGGCGACCAGGTTTACCGAAACCATCGAGCCCTTCGTGCTTCCAAGAGCCGACAGGTAATTGTTTTTCGACAGAGCATCCCGCACGTCGGATGGGGAAACGCTGCGTGCGGCCATCTGCTCGGGCTTCAGCCATAAGCGCATGGCAAAAGTACGATTACCCAGAATATCAGCGCGCTGCACCCCGCTTACGGCGCTGAGCTTGGGTTGCACGACTCGGGTCAGATAGTCGGTGATCTGGTTTTCGTCGAGGTCTTTGGACGAAACTCCGATATACATGGCGGCGAACTGCGTATCGGCGGTCTCCAGGTCGATCACCGGCACTTGCGACTCCGGCGGCAGATCGTTCTTCACCTGCTGGACCTTGGCTTGAATCTGAGTGAGCGCGGCGTTCGTATCGTAGTTCAACTTCAGGTGAACGGTGATCGTGCTCAGCCCCTGCGCGCTGCTCGACTCCATGTAGTCGATGCCGTCGGCGCTGGCGATCACGCGCTCCAGCGGCGTGGTAATAAAACCGCGCACCAGATCTGCGTTAGCGCCCACGTACACGGTGCTGACCTGGATCACCGCGATGTCGCTGCGAGGATATTGCCGCACACTTAAAGAGCGCACCGCTTGCAGACCAGCAATGATGATGACGAGGTTCACCACCATCGCCAGAACCGGACGTCTTACGAATAGATCAGTGAACTTCATGCGTACTCCTCAATACAGGCAGGTACTGCGCTTGATTTCTTAACTTCGCTATCCGCGATTCTCACTTAACTCTCGTCGGGTTTCGCATTCGGATTATTGCCGGGTTTCACGCTGTTGTTCACCAGAACCGGCGCGGCATTTCGAAGGCGGAAAACCCCCGAGCTGACGACTTCGTCGCCGGCATTGATTCCGGAAGTGATGGCAACCTGATCGCCGCGGCTGCCTTCGATCTTCACAACTTGCTGCTTCACGCCGCGGTAGGTGTTGCCCTTCTGATCTTTCATCTCCGCCACAACGAACACGGAATCGCCGTAAGGCGCGTAGTTGATGGCGGAGGCGGGCAGCGGAATCACGTCGCGCGGTTTGCCGAGCGGCAGTTCCACCTGCACGTACATTCCGGGGCGCAACCTGCCAGCCTGATTCTGAAACGTCGCCTGCACTTGTATATTGCGAGTTTGTTCGTTGACCACCGAATCGAGGGCGGTGATCTTACCGTTGAAGACCACTCCGGGAAGATCGGTGGTGGTAACCTGCAGGCCGCGACCAATCGACATCTTAGGCGTCTCTTGCTGCGGAACGCCGAAATTAACGTAGATCGGATTCAGTGCCTGCAGCGAAACGATCGCCTGGCCGGCAGCCAGGTACTGGCCCAGGCTGATCTGGCGAATCCCGAGGATTCCCGAGAACGGGGCATGAATCGTTTTGCGGGCGATGGAAGCCTTAATCTCGCCCACCTGCGCTTCGGTAGCCTTTTGCTGGGAGGCGGCATTGTCATACTCCGACTTGGAGATGACCCCGGCTTTCACCAGTTCCTCCGACCGTCCGTATTGAATGCGCGCCAGATCGCGCTGGGCCTCTATATTGGCAAGCTGGGCCTTTTCCTGCCGGATATCGAGCTCCACTAAAATGTCGCCCTCTTTTACGGACTGGCCGGACTCGAAATGGATTTTATCGACCGTGCCGGGCAGGTCAGCACCTACGGTGACGCCCTGAATCGCCGCCGCGGTACCGATCACCTCTAAAGTTGTCGGCCAAGTTTCCCGCTTGGCAACCACGGTCGTGACCGCCGTAGGCGGCGGAGCGAAGCTCGCTCCCATGGCTATGGCCGTTTCGACCTGGCGGTATTTCACAAATCCCAGCCCCCCTAAGAGGGCGGCGACGATGACCAGAACTAAAATGAATCGTTTCGCCATGTATTCTCCGCAAAAATAACAAAAACGCTGAATTTCTGTTTATCGTTTGACGACGGTGGTGCCCCAGCGGTTATCAACTATTGATAGCGCAAAACAGGGAAAAGATTCAGTATCGTGGTTGTCGCCCCGACATTATTTAGCAGAATTCCCTGCCTTCTTAGGAAGCCACACTTTTGACATTCTTTCCCTTATCGTTAGAGGCGAACCGGAGCGCATAAAATTGCCGCTCTCGCTAATTTTTTTGATCTAGTGCCCTGGACGGATATCAGGTTGAGATTCTGGGAACCATAGATTCTGAGAATCATAGAGAATCAGCCCCTCTTCAAAAGGAGGTACCCCGGAGCGCCGCTATCCCTCACGACCTGGCTGACTCTGATAAATTGTTCCCCTATGCAGTTCCCTATTCATCCCAGGCGCAGCTTCGCCAGCGATAACAATGCCGGCGTTCATCCCGAGATTCTCGAGGCTATTACCCGCGCCAACCAGGGTCACGTCGTCGCTTACGGAGCCGACCCTTACACCCTTTCGGCGGTTGAGAAGTTCGAAGAGCATTTCGGACCCGATATTGCTGTCTTCTTTACTTTCAACGGAACCGGCGCGAACGTCCTGAGCCTTCAGTCTCTAACTCGGTCGTTTCAATCGGTCTTGTGCAGTTCCTATGCACATATCTATACCGACGAATGTGGGGCGCCGGAGAAGCACACCGGGTGCAAGCTGATTCCTTTGCCGCAGGAAAACGGAAAGATAAGCCTGGACGCCGTCCGCCATGCCTACCATGGCATTGGCGACGAGCATCATTCGCAGCCGCGCGTGATTTCCATTACGCAATCCACCGAGATGGGGACGGTCTATCAGCCGGAAGAAATTCAAGCGCTGGCGCGGTTCGCCCATGAAAATAGAATGTTCCTGCATGTCGATGGAGCTCGCATCGCCAACGCCGCCGCGTCGCTCGGCCAGAACCTACGCCAAGCGACCCGCGATCTGGGCGTGGATGTGCTCTCTTTCGGCGGGACAAAGAATGGAATCCTGGGCGGCGAAGCGGTTGTGTTTTTCCAGCGTGAACTTGGCAACGACTTTCTCTATCTGCGAAAGCAGAACATGCAGCTCGCGTCGAAGATGCGATTCATCGCCGCACAGTTCGAGGCCCTGCTCACCGATGACCTCTGGCGGCGCAGCGCCGAACATGCCAACCGCATAGCTCGCCTGCTGGAAACGGAAGTCAGCCGCATTCCCGGAGTCAAAGTTATTTGGAAGGTCGAGGCCAACGGCGTATTCGCCCAGATCCCCCGCCACGCCATCGAAAAAATCAAGCAGCACTACTTCTTCTATATGTGGATGGAAGAGGAATCGATCGTGCGCTGGATGTGCTCGTTCGACACTACGGAAGAGGATATTCGCGATTTTGTGAGGGTGGTAGCAGAGGCAGTAAAGGAGTGACGGAAGATACTCAGCCGTGCTGTTAGCGATTGCTTTTTCGGCCATTATTGACTAAATTGGCGCATTCCCCAATTGCGCCCGCGTTTAAAATCGACTGTCCGGTCCCAGGAGTGTTCATGAGTCGGAAGTGGCTGAGCATTATCGCTCTTATTGCTACCGCGAGCTCTCTGCTCGTTGTTTCCAGTTGCGGTGATCCGCAAGAGTTGGTGAGCATCACCGTAAACCCCACTACGGAGACGATTGGGGCCTCGAATATTCCCGTGCAGGACGATGCTGGCATCCAAGTGCAGCTAAGTGCACTCGGTACTTACATTCATCCCCCCGTCACTAAGGACATTACCGATCAGGTCACCTGGGCTTCCAACACTCCTCAGTTGGCGACTGTCAACTCTACGGGGCTTTTGGTAGCGACAGGAGATCTTTGCGGAGGAGGCCTGGTTTCGGCCACCGTCACCACAAACCACGACGGCTCGGGCGTATCTTCGTCGGGTGCTATCGTGACCGGACTTATGACCGTGAACGTCGTTTGCTTCACGGGCAACGGGAGCGGTGGAAGCGGGGGTTCGGAGCCGGTTCTGACGGTCAACTTCTCTGGCAACGGCACCGGTGTTGTGGCGAGTACGACTTCGGGTTTCACCTGCTCAAGCACAAATGTCAGCTGCGTCGATAGTTTTCCATCGGGCACAGCCGTTACTCTGACCGCCAATCCAGTTTCTCCCTCCACGTTCGGAGGCTGGTCCGGCGGTTGCACGGGTACGGGCACTTGCACACTCCTCATGCAGACGGACACTACCGTGACGGCAACCTTCAACTGAGAAAGATCGGAGAACCGGCAAGGTCTTCCATCCGTCACTCCTCTTCATTTAAAAGCTTTTCCAGCGTAGCTTTGTGCTTAACGGGATGTTTTTTCTTGTGCGGAACTACCTTCGCCGCAGGAGGCGCGCCCAAACGTTCCCGGGCCAGCTCTTTCACGGCCTGCACGGCTTGAAACCGCTTTACTTTCCTCTTGCGCGCCATAACATACATGTTGCCATAGCATTGTCTGCCGCAAAACTGTAATAATCGTTGTGTCGATCTTGAGTTAACCACCGGACAGCAAGCACTCTGACCGGCGAACGACGAGCGACTAACGAGCGATTATGGAAGAGCGCGATTTTTTCGACGAACGTACCGAGAAGAAAGTTGCAACGCTAAACTGTCCCCACTGCCACCAGCCCGCCGAGTATGACGTCACCTGGGTGGTGCGCACCAAGAAACGCCAGCTTCCCGGCGGCCGCGCCGACGAGCGCGACCGAGCCCGCTTTGCCAAAGCTCGCTCCTACATGCTGCGCAAAGACGATCTCATGGCCTGCAAGAATATGCGCTGCCGTAAACGGTTTGAGATTTCCGGCGTGCAGTCCGTGGTGTTTACCGAGTGATTTGGGACGCCTACTGATTAAGCAGTTGGTAATTGGCAATTAGCATTTTGGGCTCAACAAGCGCCGCACGGGCCTCGCCCTTCTTTTTCTCTTTAACATCCACCCTTCCTTTAGGCCGCGTTTGCTAATTGTCAAGTGCTAATTGCTGAATGCTCATTTATACTGACAAGTTTTCCATTGGACGCCCGAGGCTACAGGGGGCAAGGAGTCGTGTTTTGAAAATCCTGGTCTGCATGAAGCAGGTGCCGCAGAAAGATGCGCCGCTCAAGCTCAACGAAACCGGCGCATGGATCCGCGAAGACGTTTCGTATGAAGTGAACGAGCCCGACGCGTTTGCTCTCGAAGAAGCATTGCGCCAAAAAGAGAAGCATACCGGGGAGGTAGTCGTCATCACCTCCGGCCCCGCGCGCTCCCAACAAGTGCTCCGGGAAGCCCTAGCCAAAGGTGCCGACCGAGCCATTCATCTCGAAGACAATGCCTTCGTCGGCCTCGATGCTTTCAATACGGCGAAGGCCTTCGCCGCCGCGATCAAGGACGAACAGTTCGATCTGATCTTCACCGGCTTGCAATCCGATGATTACGGCTACGCGCAAACCGGCGTTATCCTGGCCGAGCTTTTGGGCTGGCCGCACGCGACCATCATTATGCAGATTGAAAAGACAGACGGAGGCATCAAAGTAAAGCGCGAACTCGAAGCGGGATTCTTTCAATTCGTCGATATGCCCTTGCCCGCCGTGCTGACGATCCAATCCGGCATCAACAAGCTGCGCTATGCGACGCTGATCGGCATCAAGCAGGCCAAGAACAAGCCGCTGCGCAAAGTGACGCTCGCCGAAGTGCAATCGGCGATCGGCGACAACCTGCAAAAGATCGAACGCCTTTATGTTCCGCAGAAAACGAAAAAGACCGAGCACATTGAAGGATCGCCGGCGGAGATCGCGAAAAAGTTAGTGGATAAACTGCGCAACGAGTTGCGCGTGTTGTAAATGATCGCGTGGGCTGAGCCATGTGGGCTAAGTGAAGCCCGGATTATTTTCACCTAAGGATTTGTGACGTGACCCTTTTGTCCCAAACGCCGTCGTCCCAGAATTGGAGTGCGGCTTGCTATGCGGCCAATGCTCATTTCGTGCCTGCACTCGGGCAGCCTGTGTTGGAGTTGCTCCAGCCGCAGCCGGGTGAGCACATTCTCGATCTGGGTTGCGGAGATGGAATCCTCACTGAAAAACTGGTCGCGCTCGGTGCCAAGGTGGTCGGCATCGACAATTCGCCAGACATGATCGCCGCCGCACGCCGGCGCGGGATCGACGCAAGAATCATGGACGCCAGATCACTGACGTTTGAAAACGAATTCGACGCAGTCTTTTCCAACGCCGCGCTGCACTGGGTGAAGAACGATCCGGACGCGCCAATCGCCGGTGCATTCCGCGCGCTGGTGTCGGGAGGAAGATTCGTTGGGGAATTGGGCGGACACGGCTGTGTCAGTACGATTACCGTTGCGCTCATGGTCGCACTTGAGCGCGGTGGCGTTCCGGATGCCGCTTCGTGGATTCCGTGGCATTTCCCGACTGTCGACGAATACGAAACGTATCTGCGACGGGCCGGCTTTGTGCCGCAGAGTGTGCAGTTGATTCCCCGCCCCACGCCGCTGCCAACCGGAATGCGCGGGTGGCTAGAGACATTCGCCAATCCATTTTGCGCCGCGCTTGCGCCGAATGAGCGCGGCGATTTTCTTGACGAAGTCACGGCATTGCTTAAACCGGTTCTGTGCGATTCTCAGGGGCGCTGGACCGCAGACTATATCCGCCTTCGCTTTGCTGCGATCAAGCCCTGAGCCATGGAGCGGATCTCATCGCAAGCGCGGCAACAGAAGGCTCAGCGTATGGGCATCGTCCCACAAGGACGGCACCATAAAACGCTCTCTTGAAGGGATTTAATGACTGACACCATCCTTGTAATCGTCGAACAGCGCGAAGGCAAACTCAACCGCGTCTCCTGGGAGATCGTCGCCGCTGGGCAAGCCATCGCCGCCGCCACCGGCTGGGCGCTCGAAGCAGCAGTCGCCGGAGCCAATCCCACCGGTTTTGCTACCGAAGTCGCCGGGAAGAAAGTGGCCAAGGTCTACGCGGTCGAGTCACCGAAACTCGAGCCTTACACCCCTGACGCCTTCGCCGCCGCGCTTAAGCAACTCATCACCGCGAAAGGGCCCAAGCTTGTCCTGTTGCCGCACACCTACCAAGTGCGCGACTTTGTTCCCAAGCTTGCCACTTCCATGGGACGTGCCGTCATCAGTGACTGCATCGGGTTCAAACACGAAAACGGAAAGCTGGTCTTTACGCGCCAGATGTTCCAAGGAAAATTCGCCGCCGATGTCAGTTTCAATTCCGACGCTCCATGGTTCGCTACCTTTCAGAACGGCGCATTCCGCGGAGACAAAGCCGAGGCTGGCACCAGCGCCGCCCTGGTCGAGACGATAACTGTAGAGATCGCCGACAACGTCATTCGCAACAAACCACAGGAAGTCTTCAAAGAGGCCAAACAGGCAGTCGACCTGACGCAAGCGGAAGTAATTGTGGCCGTAGGCCGCGGCATCAAAGAACAAAAAAACATCGAGATCGCGAAGCAACTTGCCGAGGCGCTCGGAGCCGACCTCGCCGCCTCGCGCCCCATCTGCGACAACGGCTGGCTCCCCATGGACCGCCAGATCGGCTCCTCCGGCCAGACGGTTGCGCCCAAGCTTTATCTTGCCCTCGGCATCAGCGGCGCAATTCAGCACATCGTCGGCATGAAGGGATCGCGCACTATCATTGCCGTGAATAAAGATTCCGAAGCGCCGATTTTCGAGATCGCCGACTACGCGATCGTTGGCAATCTGTTCGACATCGTCCCGCCGTTGACGGAAGAAGTGAAGAAGGTGAAAGCGGGCGGATAAAGGGGCATTTTTTAATTGACCCTTAAATTGACTATGGTTAAAATAGTGGTCATGCGCGACGTTCCCATCTCGAAATTCAAAGCCAAGTGCCTAGGGCTCATTGAGCAGGTCCATAAAACTCGCCAACCGCTGCGCATTACGCGTCACGGCGTCCCGGTGGCGGAAGTGATCCCGGCTGGGCCCGACCGTAAGCGAAAGTTCGTGGGTGACATGGTCGGAACCATTGAAATTCTTGGCGACATCGTCTCTCCTATTATTGATTTGGACGAGATCGAGGCCTACCGCGATTGAATTTCCTTCTGGATACCCACATCTGGATTTGGAGTAAGGGCAACCCGGCGAGGCTGAGCAAACGGGTGGAGACAGAATTGTCCAATCCGGCAAACGAGCTTTGGCTGTCTCCCGTTAGCATGTGGGAAGCTTTGACGCTGATGAAGAAGGGCCGGATTCGCATGACGGATCCTTTCGAATGGGTCGAACGCGCGGTCGAACAGATGCGCGAGGCACCTCTCACTCACGAAATCGTGCGCGTGGGGTTAGCGATGCCTCTGCCTCACGCCGATCCGGCGGATCGCTTCCTGGCGGCCACGGCCAAAGTGCTGAAGTTAACCTTGATTACAGCGGATCAAAAATTACTCGGATTGGGTGAAATCTCGACTCTGGCCAACCGGTAGACGCTGGGCTTTGACCTATGACATTGATCTTCCGCAAACCCATCGAGGGCATCGAACGCCCGCAAATGCCAGCCGATGTAGTGATCGTTGGCGGTGGCCCGGCCGGAATGGCATGCGCATTGCGCCTGTCGCAACTCATCGACGCACACAACGCAACACATCCAGACTCACAACTCAGCAAAGAAAACATTTACGTGCTCGAAAAAGCCCGCGAGATTGGCCAACACTGCCTTTCCGGTGCGTTACTTGATCCGCGCTCCATGCGCGAACTCCTGCCCGGATTCGAGAAAGAAGCTCCGCTCGACGCCGAAGTTACGAAAGAAGCAGTTTATTTTCTGACACAAAAAAGCAAATTCAAGCTGCCCATTACGCCTCCGCCGCTGCGCGACCACGGCAACTATGTCATTTCGCTGAACCGCTTCGTGAAGTGGCTGGGCGGCAAGGTGGAAGCGACCGGCATTACTATCTTCACCGGATTCGCCGGCTCGGAGCTTTTGTTCGATGGCAACCGCGTCACCGGCGTTCGCACCGACGACAAAGGTGTTGACAAGGAAGGCCATCAGAAATCTAACTTCGAACCCGGCTATGACCTCAATGCGAAAGTCGTAATCCTCGCCGAAGGGCCGCGCGGGTCGTTGACCAAGCAACTCGTAAATAAGTTCGATCTCTCCAGGAACGCCAACCCGCAGACTTACGGCGTCGGTGTAAAAGAACTCTGGGAGATTCCGGCTGGCCGCATCGCGCCCGGCGAAGTCATCTATACGATGGGCTGGCCGCTCACCACGAAAGAATACGGCGGCGCGTGGATTTACGGCGGCAAAGACAACGTGGTCTCCCTCGGCTTCGTCACCGGACTCGATTATCCCGACCCACGCCTCGATCCACAGCGCGTGCTGCAGGATTTCAAGCAGCATCCTTTCGTCGCGAAGTTGCTCGCAGGCGGCAAGATGATCCGCTACGGCGCGAAGTCGATGCCTTACGGCGGCTGGTGGGCAATTCCGCCCGTAGCGGGCGATGGATGGATGATCCTCGGCGACTCCGCCGGATTTCTCAATTCGGCGCGGCTCAAGGGAATTCATCTCGCCATCAAGAGCGGCATGCTCGCCGCCGAGACAGCATTTGAGGCGCTAACCAAAGACGATTCGTCGGCTGCCGCGTTAAGTTCGTATCAAAAGAAAGTGGAATCGAGTTGGATCAAAGACGAGCTCTGGAAAGTGCGCAACATGCACCAGGGCTTCGAGCACGGATTCTATGCCGGCATGCTTCACACCGCTCTTCAAATGGTCACCGGTGGGCGCGGCACAAGAAATCGGTATCCTGCGCATGCCGGCTACGAGTACATGCGCAAGCTTGCAGAACTTCCCGCCGACGGCGGAGCAGAAGCTCACTTGCTCGGCCCGGCCAAAGGCGACGGCAAACTTACTTTCGACAAACTCACCGATCTTTATCATTCTGGAACGAAGCATGAAGAAGATCAGCCGGCGCATCTGGTCATCGACGACACGAATATTTGCAACACGCGCTGTGTGAAAGAATTCGGCAGTCCCTGCCAGAATTTCTGTCCCGCGAACGTCTACGAAATGCTCGATGACGCGAGCCAGCCCAATGGCAAGCGCATCAGCCTGAACCCCTCGAACTGCGTGCACTGCAAGACCTGCGATATAGCCGACCCATATCAGATCATCACCTGGGTTCCGCCGGAAGGCGGGGGTGGGCCGAATTACGACGGAATGTGACCTTGTAAGGTGAAGCGGTGCTTTGTCACTGCAGGATCCGCTTGCCGTGGATCACAGCGGCAATCACAACCTCGCTCTCTTGCAGTCGATAGATGATCCGGTAGCTGTAGACGAGCAACTCGCGTATATCTTCGTTGTCAAACTCCGGGACCTTCCGGCCGGAACGAGGAAAGAGCGACAACGACTTGGTCTGGTTCACAACTTTCTTGACGACAATGCCTGCGTATGTGGGTGAGTCGGCGGCAATATAGTCCGCGATGGCCTCCAGATCCTGCGAGGCGCGTCGCGACCAGACTACTCGGTGAGCCATTTAGTGAGGCGTGCTTCTACTTCTTCCTGCGAGAGGGTGCCGTTAATCCGCGCGTCTTCCAATCCGCGCCGCACCTTATCGAGCACGTAGAGGTGATACTGGATGTCCTCGACCGAGGAATCTTCCGGCAGCTTATGCAGCAGCGATTCTACGTCTTGTTTTGCCGTGCTCATGAAACTTCTCTGGGTAAGCATACCACCCGGACTACCGATCCAGACACGCGGTAAATCAAAGCCTCACGGAGTGGTGGTGTGAGTCCAATATCCTAGACCGATCGTCTCAAAACATATGTATCATTGCCAAGCCCGCATATTCTTGGGGTCCGGAACAACCATGTCTACAAAAGCTCTTCGTGCCATTGCAATGTCCGCATTCGTTGTTCTCCTTTCAGCTTTTGCGCTTGCTCAGCAGCCTGCGCCGCCGGCCCAACCGCCAATCCCTTCCACCGGCTTCGCCGGCCTTGATCAATATCGCGCTCGCCGCATCGCCGTATTCTTTGATGACTTCGGACAACTCGGCCGCTATCGTGACGCCAATGCCGCGCTCAAGCCGCCTGCGCCAAGCGAAAATCGAGTTGTATTCTTCGGCGACTCCATCACCGACATCTGGCATCTCGACGAGTATTTTCCCGGCAAGCCTTACCTCAATCGCGGTATCGGCGGGCAGACCACGCCGCAAATGCTGGTTCGCTTCCGGCAAGATGTGATTGACCTTCATCCCAAGGTGGTGGTCATTCTCGCGGGCACGAACGACATTTCCGGAAACACCGGCCCGATGCGGCTCGAAGACATCGAGGCGGACTACGCATCGTTGGCGGAGCTGGCGGAAGCGCACGACGTCCGTGTCGTGTTTTCGTCTGTGCTTCCGGTGCACAACTACACGGACAAGGCGAAGGATTTTTATGCGCAACGCTCTCCGGAAAAAATTCTTGAGCTGAACCGCTGGCTCAAGAATTATTGCGAGAGTCACCACCTCGTGTATCTCGACTACTTCAGCGCAATGGTCGACGAGAAAGGCTTGCTAAGAAAAGACCTCGCCGATGACGGCCTGCATCCCAATGCGGCGGGATATAAGATGATGGCTCCGATGGCTGAGGCGGCGATCGCGAAAGCGGTTGGAACCGCGAAACCTTGAATCCCTACCTTCGACCCGCGCGTCCTATAATTGATTTGCGCGTCACTCTGCTGTGATCGCATTTGGCAATTAGCACTTGGCATTTGGCCCGGTGCCTGTCGTTGTGCAGGTATCTCAAGAGCTAAATGCTAATTGCCAAGTGCCAATGGTTGCTCTCACCGACAAATTCGGCCGCCGCATTTCCGACCTGCGGATTTCCATCACCGACCGCTGCAACTACAAGTGTGTCTACTGCCGGACCGGGAATGAAGGCGCGCTGTATGGAGACTTGCCGTTCGCCGATTATCTGCGGATGGCGCGCGTGCTCGTCGGGATGGGGATCACGAAGATTCGCCTTACCGGAGGCGAGCCGCTGCTACGCAACGGGGTCGTCGATTTTGTCCGGGAGCTGGCAAAGCTTCGGCCTACCGAAAATGGAGCCCCGGACGCCTTCGTCCGGGGTGGCGTCGCGGCGGCGGACGAAGACGTCCGCCGCTCCATGGCCGGTGCAAATTGCGAGCCGCTCGACATCGCGCTCACCACGAATGGCCACCTGCTCGCCGATCTGGCGCAGCCGCTGAAAGCCGCCGGCCTGAACCGGGTTACAGTCTCCATGGACGCGGTTGATCCGGATCGCTTCACGCGCATCACTCGCGTGCCCAACGGATACGATCACGTGCTCGCCGGCATTCGCGCCGCCCGCCGGGCCGGGCTGTGGCCGCTAAAAGTGAATTGCGTGCTGATGCGGGGCTTCAACGAAGATCAGATTATTCCCTTCGGCATGTTCGCGCGCGAAGAAGGCGTGACGGTGCGCTTTATCGAATTCATGCCGCTCGAAGAAGACCGCACGTGGTCGCCTGCGACGGTGGTCACGCTCGACGAAATTCTGGCGCGCATGGCCGAGTACCGGCCGCTGGTCGAAATCCCGCACGCGCGTTCGGAGACCGCCCGCCGCTACCGCTTCGACGACGGAGTCGGCGAAATCGGCATCATCGCTCCGGTCTCGCACCCCTTCTGCGGACACTGCAGCCGCATCCGTATCACGAGCGACGGCAAAATCCGCACCTGCCTGTTCTCCGTCTGGGACCACGACCTGCACGCCCAAATGCGCCGCGGCGCCAGCGACGAAGAGTTGGAAGATTTCATCCGCGGCGTGGTGCAGAAAAAAGAAGAGCGCCACCACATCGGCGAGCCGGATTTTGTGCCCGCGTCAAGAACCATGGTGCACATCGGGGGATAACGGTGAATGGCCTTGAGTTGTTTTACGCTCAGCCGCAAACGCGCGATGGCCTGGAGAGGCCGTTATATGAGGGATGCCCCTGTGTAGGTTCTCGCCAATGCGTCGGTTTCCTCGGCTTCATTGAGATGACCGCCTGCTGCCAAGAAACTTCTCACGAGGATCAATATCAGCGTGGTGAGGGTGCGCGTGATCTCGAAGGCCTGTTCTTCGGTGTACGAAGGTGCGAACTCGTGTTTAGAGAATCGACGGGCTAGCTGCATCATTCCGATATGCGCGTAACTGTTTAATGCACCCCACGCCCGATCCTTGAGGCTCTGGAAAAACTGCGGGACGCCTATTTGGTAGTTGGCGTCGTTTGCTTTCGCGAGTTGTTTCATGGTCAACTTGATCTCGTCACCTGTTGCGAAGTTTTCAACTTCAGAATCACTCGCCCCCTTGTTGATCCACAGACCTCGATAGACGCCTTCGAAAATCGAGCGCGCCAAGCTAAAGGCAGCTCCGATCTTGCCACCAGCGACTAGGACTAACATCGCTTCGTGGTGCTCGAACATCTGGCTAATGAAACAAAGGACCATCAGCGTTCGTTTATTTTGGAGGTCGTATTCCTTTGCATGTCGTTCGAGCAGGGGCTTCGAATTCTGGACCGCCGCTTCGACGCGCACCAAGTGCTCGTGGAGTACGTTAACGGTGTGGCTATTGATGAACGAAGTGAGTTCGCGTTCGGGAACCCGCCAAGCCTTGTGGCTGATCCGACTTCCAGGCAATCTTCCTGTTCGCAGCCAGCGATAGATAGTCTCGACGTTCAGACGCAATTTCTCAGCAACCTCCTCGGGCGTCAAGTAAACGTCGGAAAAATTCTTCATCTGCCTGTCGTCTATAGTAGACTATTATTTATCAAAATAGCAAATCGACGGCTTGTGGAGGACCGCGTGTTCATAATACCATCGTTCTTGTCCGACCTCGTTGCTCTCGCGTCCAAGCATCCTGTCGGTTCTTTTACTGCGTCTTCGTTCGTGTCGTTCCTCATCGCGAAGAAAATTAGCTTCCTCCCTGCGCTCAAGCGCTGGGCGCGCTGCTCCATCGACGAGTACTACGACACCAAAGCTTACTTGGCCGAACGCAAGGCTGCATGTGAAAAGAGAATCGCGATCGCGCGCTCTGACTTGACACGTGAAAAGCAACTGGTGCCGTGAGGAATCGAGCCGTTCTTCGGGTGAACGCATCCAACGACCTAAAGGGGTCCAGATCAAGGCATGAACCTGCGGTGGTTGGTGGCAACGGCTTCGTTGACTTTTTTCTGCTTGACGCTGCAGGCTCAGCGCTCTGCCTATCTCGGCTTCGACCGCAACACCTACCCCGGTGACGCCAACCTGAAAGCCCTGCACCAGACTTTCTCCTACACCGGCTACTGGCTCAACAATCCTCCCGGCGAACGCGCGAATACTTGGTCCGGCCGTCGCGCAGCCGTCGAATCCGCCGGCTTCGGATTTCTCGTGCTCTTCAACGGACGCCTCTATGCTGAGCTAAAATCCGCGGAACTGAAATCCGTCGCGCACGCAACCAAGCTCGGCACCTCTGACGCGCAAGCCGCCGCTGTTGCGGCACTCCGAGAGGGATTTCCCGCGCACACCATAATCTTCCTCGATCAGGAGCAAGGCGGACGAATGTTGCCCGAGCAGAAAGCCTACATATACGCCTGGGTTGACGGCGTTACAGCCGCCGGGTTCGGAGCCGGAATCTACTGCTCCGGCATCGCCGCGGTCGATGACGGAAACGTTGTCACTGCCGAAGACATTCGTGCCAACGCCGGCTCGCGCGCCATTGTCTATTGGGCCATCAACGACGCTTGCCCGCCTTCACCCGGCTGCGTATTTCCCGCGCGGCCGCCGCGTCCCGCGCAGAGCGGTGTTGAGTTTGCTGAGGTCTGGCAGTACGCGCAATCGCCGCGGCGCAAAGACGTCGCGGAGCATTGCACGAATTACAGTTCCGACGGGAACTGTTATCCGCCGGGAATTTCGGTGGCGCAGCAACTGCATCTGGACCTCGACGCGGCCACATCGGCCGATCCATCGCACGGCAGAACGCGCTAGATTGTGGGCTGATGGCAACCGAGTTCAGCCGAGGGCGGCTGTCCCCACATTAGATAGAACAAATCAAGCTCACCTTGCTGCGCGCGCTATCCACTTGCGTTTCGCCGCACTCCCCATGCACAATAGACACGGAGTTCGTGGCTGCGAAACTTGTATCCCGCGGCCCGTACTGAGCATCCAATTATTTGTACGAGCAGTAAGTGGCTTCAACATCCCCGCAGGCTGGGCGCTGAGTTGAAAGACGAAGCGCAGTGAGTCTGCTGGAGCCGCTGGAAGCTTTCAACAACCCCGTTCCAATGCGAGCTGACGAACAGGCAGTTTTGCCGGCGCGTCTTTGGAGCTGAAAGCGAGTCAACATGGCCACAGCAGTTGCTGTTTGCAGTTTGGAGAACTATCTCGCTCTTCCCGACCATACCTTGGACGAGCGCATTCGTGCGGCCCGCAAGGCTTTGGGCCGCGATCTGGTCATCTTAGGCCACCATTACCAGCGCGATGAAGTGATCCAGTTTGCCGATTTCCGCGGCGACTCTTACAAGCTGTCGCAGGAAGCCGCGAAGGCCGGCGGGAAATATATCGTTTTCTGCGGCGTGCATTTCATGGCGGAAAGTGCCGACATTCTTGCCCGCCCCGGACAGACCGTAATTCTTCCAGACCTCAACGCCGGATGCTCCATGGCCGACATGGCCGACATTACGCAGGTCGAGGATTGCTGGGAGCAATTGGAGCACGCAGGCGTGGCGGGCGCTGACGGACCCGGTATTACCCCTATCACTTACATCAATTCAACCGCAGCTATTAAAGCCTTCGTGGGCGAGCGTGGAGGCGTGGTCTGCACCTCGTCGAACGCCGCCGGAGCGATGCAGTGGGGCTTGGCGAAGAGTTCGAAGTTGCTCTTCCTTCCCGATCAGCACCTCGGGCGCAACACCGGTCATGCGCTCGGCATTCCGCTCAACGAAATGGTGGTTTGGGATCCTTATCTCATTAACGGCGGGCTCACTCCCGACCGCTTGCGCGCAGCGAAAATCATTCTGTGGAAGGGACACTGCTCGGTTCACCAGCGCTTTCTCCCTGAACATGTAGACAATGTCCGCGCAAAATATTCTGGGATTCAGGTTGTCGTCCATCCCGAGTGTCGTCTCGAAGTTTGCCAGAAGGCCGACGACGTTGGCTCGACCGAGCGGCTGCTCAAGATCATTCGCGAAGCGCCGGCGAGCACGAGTTTCGCCGTCGGCACGGAAATTCATCTGGTGAATCGCATGGGCAAGGAATTCGCCGCCGAAGGCAAGAAGGTCATCACGCTCGACGATTCCGGCTGCCTCTGCACCACGATGTTCCGCATCTCTCCGCAGCATTTATGCTGGGCGCTGGAAAATTTGGTCGAAGGCAACGTCGTCAACCAGATCAAGGTGAAGGACGACGTAAAACGCTGGGCCCGCGTAGCGCTTGATCGAATGCTGGAGATTCAATAGCAAACTGCACGGGCATTGCATGCAGATCCGGCGGAACATACTGCGGTTTTGTTAGACTCTAAGCTCTCACGAATCTACTGCAGGAGATCTTAATTCATGCCACGCACGCTTTCCGCTCTAGCCGTCGCACTGCTCCTCACTCTCTCCGCAACCGCTCAAGAAACCTGGCAGCTTGATCCGCCGCACTCTTCGGCGCAGTTCTCGGTGCGGCACCTCGGAGTCTCCACCGTTCGGGGAGCGTTCACCAAGGTAAGCGGCACGGTGAAGTACGACGCGTCCGATGTCAGCAAGTCTTCGATTCAGACGACGATCGATGCCACTTCGGTGGATACTCGCGTTGACATGCGCGACAACGATCTGCGCAGCCCCAACTATCTCGACGTGAAGAAATATCCCACGATAACGTTTCAGTCGAAGAAGGTGGAAGCCTTCGGCGCAGGAAAGCTGAGGGTGACCGGCGACCTTACCATTCACGGCGTCACGAAAGAAGTCGTGCTCGATGTTGATGGGCCTTCGGCGCCCATCAAAGATCCATGGGGCAACCAACGCATGGGAGCTTCCGCGACCACAAAAATCAATCGCATGGATTTCGGCGTGGCTGGCGCGCCCGGCATGGTCGGCGACGACATTAGCATCACGCTCGATCTCGAAATGACCAAGCAGGTGCCGAAGTAGGAACCAAGCAGTTGGCAATTAGCAATTAGCAACGGACAGTTAGCGATTGGCACTTAGTCGTGAGCCGTGGGACTGTGGTCGACATCAAAATCAAGAACTAGAGCTAATTGCCAACTGCCAACTGCTAATTCCCATCCGCATCTCTTCATGCGCTAAAATAGAGGTAACCCATATGTCAGACCGAACCTTTACCTTAGACGAAGCTCAAGTGCTGGTTCCCGTTCTCGAATCGCTTCTGCGCACCGCGATTGCCGGTAAGAAGCTCATGGAAGAAGTTGAAGCTGAGGTGCAAGCTCTCGCTCACCGCATCTTTCTCAACGGAGGCACGCACGTCGATGTAGTTCCGCTCGCCCGCCGCAAAGCCGAGCGAGCCAAGGCCGAGCAGCGCGCCAAAGATGCCCTCGCCGAGATCGATTCCATCGGCGTGCAGGTCAAAGACCTCGAGATCGGCCTGCTGGATTTTCCCTGTGAAGTCGAAGGTCGCACGGTCCTGCTCTGCTGGAAGATGGGCGAGCAATCCATCACGCACTGGCACACTCCTGAAGAAGGATTTGCCGGCCGCAAAGTAATCGACGAACGCATCGCCCGGTCGAAAAGGACGAACTAGATCACATCTTAGCCTTCTTAGTTTTCCTCAAACTGTTTAATTTCTCACCGTCGGCAATAAAACTATACAATCCAAACAACTTCTTGCCGGAGAACATACTCCAACCTCCGGTGTTTAAGTAGTTAGAACAATTTGTCGGGCCAAGTTCCTGGTTGAGGAAACATCCCGGCCAGGCTTTTGGGGCCAAATTCGCCCGATGAGCGCTGCCTCGAAGCAAGCGCGCGGGCACGAGGAATCACTATGAAACTGCATCGTGCAGTTCGTTTTCTTGCATTCGGCCTTCTGCTGCTGGTTATTCCTGCAGCTCTTTCTTCTCCATCTTCAGCGCAAATCGGCATCGGCATCTCGGTGCGCATTGGACCACCCGCGCTACCGGTTTACGAACAGCCCATTTGCCCCGGCGAAGGCTATATGTGGACTCCCGGATATTGGGCCTGGGATGACGATGATGGCTACTACTGGGTACCTGGCACTTGGGTGGAAGTGCCCGAACCGGGCCTGCTGTGGACTCCCGGCTATTGGGGATGGAACGACGGCCTCTACGTTTGGAACGGCGGTTACTGGGGCCCGCATGTCGGCTTCTACGGTGGAATCAACTACGGCTTTGGATATGGCGGCGAGGGCTTTGGCGGCGGCGAATGGCGCGGCGGCTCTTTCTTCTATAACACCGCCGTCATGCACGTAAACACAGTTAACATCACCAATGTCTACGTGAACCGTACGGTGATCGTTAATAACGAATCCCACGTTGCATTCAATGGCGGTACGGGTGGAGTGCAGAGGCGTCCCACGGCGCAGGAAGAAACCTACGCTCATGAGCAGCACCGGCCTCCTGTGGCGGCGCAGACCGAGCATGTGCAAGCCGCGAGCAAGAATCGCGCTCTATTTGCCTCGACGAACCATGGACGCCCAGCTATTGCCGCGACCGGAAGACCCGGCCAATTCAGCGGAAAAAGCGTAATTGCCGCCAGAGCCGCCGGAGCGCCTTATAAAGCTCCAGCTATGTCGCCCAAAGCGGCGCGTGCAGCGGGCCCGTCCGGAAGCCATGCGGCAGAGAAGCCAGTGGCAAATCGGTCGGCTACTCCAAGCGGAACGAAAG
>Ga0210405_10001376_pt1 | contig 27873 bp, 25 predicted proteins | sample IncBWH11MmetaG_FD_155492 | JGI IMG/M metagenome (GOLD analysis project Ga0210405, IMG submission 155492) | Forest soil microbial communities from Barre Woods Harvard Forest LTER site, Petersham, Massachusetts, United States - Inc-BW-H-11-M | ecosystem: Environmental > Terrestrial > Soil >...
GGAAAAAGTTTACTCAAAGTAATCACGAGGGGACGATGAGCATCGAGATCGAAGTTGGGCTAGAGAACGCTACGAAGGCGCCGCATATCACGGAAGAAGAATTAGGGCTGGTGGAAACGCCGAAAGGCCTGGCGAACCCCAAGGTGAGGCGGCTGCTGATGGGTGGCGGGGCGGTGGTGCTGGCGGCGATCGTCGGATTGTTTGTGTATTACCGCAACCGCGAAACGACGGACGACGCGCAGGTGGACGGGCACATTACGCCAATGGCATCGAAGGTTTACGGGCGCGTCGAGCAAGTGCTTGTGGACGACAACCAGGCGGTGAAGGCGGGGCAGGTGCTGGTGAAGATCGATCCGCGCGATTACCAGGCGGCGCTCGATCAAGCCAAAGCCTCGCTGGCTCTGGCGGAGAGCGAAGCGCGGTCCGCGGGAGTGGACGTGCCGCGGACGAGGGAAAACGTTGCGAGCGGAAATTCAAATGCCGATGCGCAATTGCTGGGTGCCCAAGCAGACCTGGCGCGGGCGCAGTCAACCTACGAGCAGGCGCAGACGGCGGACTTGGCCTACGCGCGAGCAAACATTGAGAAGAGCCGGGCGAATGCCGAATTGGCGAAGGCCGACTTGGCGCGTTACCTGCCACTGATGGAAAAAGGCGAAATCTCGAAGCAGCAGTACGACGCGGCGAAGGCCAATGCCGACGCAACGGAGAGCGCACTAAGGGCGGACCAAGAAAAATTAGCGCAGGCGCAGCGCAACGTGGATGTGACCAAGGCGCAACTGGATGCGGCAAAGGCGCGGGTGGAGCAAGGGCGAGCGGGAGTGGCGTTGGCGCACGCGGACGTCAAGCAGGTAAGCATGAAGACCGCAGATGCGCAGGCGAAGCTCGCCAAGGTGGAACAGGCGCGAGCGCTGCTGGATGCGGCGGAATTGAACTTGAGCTACACGCAAATCACGGCGCCGGTCGACGGCGTGGCGACGCACAAACAAGTCGAGCCGGGACAGATCGTTCAGGCGGGACAAGGATTGCTGGTGGTTGTGCCGCTCCAGAACGTGTGGGTGACAGCGAATTTCAAAGAGACGCAACTGAAGAACATGAAGCCCGGGCAGAGAGCGGAAGTGAAGGTGGATACCTACGGAAAAACGTTTGCCGGGCATGTGGATTCGATTGCGGGGGCGACGGGAGCGGTGCTGAGCCTCCTCCCGCCCGAAAACGCGACGGGGAATTACGTGAAAGTGGTGCAGCGGATTCCCGTGAAGATCGTGCTCGATCCGATTCCGCAGGAGAAGGCCGTACTTCGGCCGGGAATGAACGTGGACGCGACGGTAATCACAAATTAGGCAGGAATAAGGATAGAGATTCGAACGGTCATACGTAGAAACAGCAGGGGCGAAGATTAAACGCGATGCGAGACAGGATTCTAGCCAAGCTGAGGATGCCGGACGGGACGATCAATCCTTGGGTGATCGCCATTACGGTGACGCTGGCGACGTTTATGGAGGTGCTGGATACCTCCATCGCGAACGTGGCGCTGCCGCACATCGCGGGAAATCTGTCGGCGGGATCGGATGAATCAACATGGGTGTTGACGTCCTACCTGGTTTCGAACGCGATTGTACTGCCGCTTTCGGGATGGTTTTCCAGCCTGATCGGGCGGAAGCGCTTCTACATGACGTGCGTGGCGATATTTACAGTGAGCTCATTCTTGTGCGGGCTGGCACCGAGCCTAGGAGTGCTGGTGATTTTTCGGATTTTGCAAGGTATAGGCGGCGGCGGTTTGCAGCCGAGCGAGCAAGCCATTTTGAACGACACGTTTCCGCTGGAGAAGCGCGGCATGGCGTTTGCCGTGTACGGACTAGCTGTCGTTGTGGCCCCCACCATCGGCCCGTGGCTGGGCGGATGGATCACCGACAATTTTTCCTGGAGATGGATTTTTTATATCAACGTGCCGGTGGGAATGATTTCGCTGCTGCTCACGAACTTCCTGGTAAGTGACCCGCCGTACATGAAGAAAGCAAGTGTGAAAGCGGGATTCCGGATCGACTACATCGGCATCGGGTTAATAAGCCTGGGCCTCGGTAGCATGCAGATTATTCTGGACAAAGGGCAGCGTGAAGATTGGCTGTCGTCGAATTTCATTCGCGTCTTTTTCGGGCTCATGCTCGTTGGTCTTATCGCAGGGATTCTGTGGGAATTGCGCGAGAAGGAGCCGGTCATTGACCTGCGCATGCTGAAAGACCGCAATTTCGCGATTGCCACGACTGCGATGTTTTTCCTGGGATTTGTGCTGTATTCGACCACCGTGCTGATCCCGCAGCTCTTGCAGCAGTTGCTCGGTTATACCGCGCAACTGGCGGGAATGGCGTTGTCGCCGGGCGGGGCAGTGATCATGTGCATGATGCCCGTCGTGGGAATCCTGGTGTCAAGAGTGGATACGCGGATCCTGATTGCCTTCGGGTGCATTGTGTCGTCGTCGGCGCTGTTCGTGATGGCGGGTTGGGATCTCGGGCTGGATTACGGACACGCCGTGCGGGCGCGCATGCTACAGAGCTTCGGGCTGGCGTTCCTGTTCATTCCCATAAACGTGTCCGCGTTCGCCTACGTGCCGAAAGAAAAAACCAACATGGGTACGGGGATCATCAATCTGGCGCGTAACATCGGGGCCAGCGTCGGAATCGCGACGGTTACGACCATGTTGGACCGGCGCGCGCAGTTTCATCAAGCGCGGCTGATGGAGCACGTCAACGATTTCAGCGCGGCGTATCACAACACGTTGAACGGCATCCAGGTGAAGCTGATCGCAGCGGGGTCGACGGCGGCGCACGCCAGCGCGCAAGCGCACGGCATGATTTACGGCACGATCCAGCGGCAGGCGGTCATGCTCGCGTTTCTCGACAATTTCAAGATGCTTGGTCTGGTGTTTTTCGCGGTAATTCCGATTTTGGTGCTGATGAAAAAGCCGAAGGCGCGGGCGGGGAGCGTGCCGGTTCACTGAGGAATGGATTTCCGCGGCAAGGGGTCGCGCAAGAGTTTTGATTCGAACGGGGGGGAACGATGGCCACACAAGCAGCAGTGGGAATACAAGTAAACGAAGAGAAGCTCATCCGCGCGGGGCAACGAGGCGACGAGCAGGCAGTGGAAGCCCTGTTTCGCCGGTACCAGCGGCCGTTGTTTCAGACCGCTCTGCGGGTGCTGGGGAACGCGGAAGACGCGGAAGACGCGCTGCAGGATGGGCTGCTCTCGGCGTACCGCAATCTACGGCGCTTTGAAGGACGGTCGCAGTTCTCGACGTGGCTGACGCGCATCGTCATTAACGCCGCGTTGATGCGGCGGCGCAGCGCGAAGGCGCGTCCCGCGGTTTCGCTGGACGAAACGCCCCGCGAGGACGAGCTGCCCGCCGCGGAACGCTTCGCGGATGACGGACCGAATCCGGAGCAGGTTTTCGCAAGCACCGAGATTCGCGAGATGATCAGCGAAAATCTCGACGAGCTTTCGCCGCTGTTGCGCACAGCGTTTGTTCTCCGCGAGGTGCAGGGCTATTCGACGGGCGAAGCCGCGAAAAAACTCGGTGTTACGGAAAATACGCTGAAGGCGCGCCTGTGGCGCGCGCGACATCAGATGGCGGAGCGGCTGGGACGGCGCCTTCGCAAGATGAAGGACGGCATGACCGGAGGGATGGGCGATCCCGAATGCAGCTACTGCTGAGTGATGAAGTAAAGGAAGTTCAGGAAACAAAGGAAAACAGGGCCGGCGGAGACGCCGGCCCGTTTATTTCTGAGTTGAATTCTGTTTCGCGACAGGGTAGAGGCCCAGGATGCGGAGAAAGCTCGTGACGCGACGGACTTCGGCGAGAGCGGCATCGAGCTGGGCGGGCGATACGGCCACGAGATCGAGGAAGAACTGATAGATCCAGGGCGTGCCATGAATGGGACGGCTTTCGATTTTCATGAGATTGATGCCGTGACGGGCAAACGGCTCGAGCGCGGCAAGGAGCGCGCCGGGTTTGTGCGCAAGACGGAGTGCGATGGACATTTTTAGAAACGCCCCGGATGTAAACTCTTCTATCCGTCTTACCTGGAGTTCCGCCATCAAGTCCGCCACGGCGGGCGAAGATGCGGTAGCACAACCCGCTGATTCTTCGGAGCCCTCGCGCACCACGGGAATGAGAAGGACAAAACGGGTAAAGTTTTCGGCGTTGTCCTGGATGGATTCGGCAAGGATCACCCCTCTGTAGTGGATTGCAGCTCGGCGGCCAGCGATGCCCGCGGCGGATTTGTCGCCGCGAGAGATGACGTCGCGAACGCTGCCGGCGGTGTCTTCGGCAGGGACCCGCTTCAGGTGTTCATGGCTGAGAAAGAATTTTTCGCACTGGGCGAGAGCCATGGGATGTGAAGCGACGGAACGAATGTCGTCGAGGGACGCTCCCGGGCAGCCGATGAGGTGATGTTCGATGGGCTGAATTGTTTCCGCGACGATGCCGAGATCGCTCTCCAGCAAGAGATCGTAGACGCGAACCACAGAACCTGCGAGAGAATTCTCCACGGGAGCTAGAAGGGCGTCGGCGACGCCTTCGGGGACGGCCCTGAAGGCGGCATCAAAAGTTGGACACGGAATAGTAGCGATCCAGTCGCCAAGAAGCTGGATGGCAGCAGCTTCACTGAAAGCGCCCGGCTCGCCCTGGAAGGCTACGCGTGTGGTCTTGCGGTAAGATGTGCTCATAGACAGGCGTTATCTTGCAATAAGAGGCGCAAAACCAAAAGCAAACATTCGCTCCAGGCGGAAGGAAAATTTCCTGGACGCATCGAATGCGACGGCACGACATCCTCGCACCAGACAAACCGGCAGCCAAAATGACCGTTGCTCTCTCCGGTGGCAGAATTTTAATATTTTCCGCTGGCGCGTTTCGCCCCAATGTCCACGGACTTCGCCGTGCACGGGAGTTCCTCCCAGCGGTATAATTCCGTCTCCAGGAGAGAGGTTCCACCATGAACAGACCCGAAACGAGCGAGTACGCGGGCTACTACGCGAGCTACATAGCGAAAGTTCCAGGCTCCGACGTCTTGAGCGTTTTGGAATCACAGCGCTTGCAGATGCTGCAGTTGTTCGCGGGGCGCAGCGAGCGGGACGGCAGTTTCCGGTATGCGCCGGGAAAATGGACCGTAAAGGAAGTTCTCGGGCATATCGTGGATACCGAGCGCATTTTTACCTACCGAGCATTGCGGTTCGCGCGCGCCGATCAAACGCCGCTGCCGGGCTTCGAGCAGGAGGACTACGTGCGAAGCGGCGCGTTTGGTGCCCGGACGCTTGCGGATCTTGCCGAGGAGTTTGGAGCCGTGCGCAGCGCTAGCATCGGCCTGTTTCGTTCGTTCAAAGAAGACGTCTGGGTTCGGCGCGGCAAAGCGGATGGCAAGGAAGTGTCCGTCCGTGCGTTGGCATTCATCGCCACTGGCCACCAGATACACCATCGCATCATCCTGGAAGAGCGCTACTTTCCGGCCATTCCGCGCGCCTGAATCGACATGCAAATTTAGGGCTGGATGCGCGAGTGATCGACGTAGAAGCGTTGATACGCCAAATCGTCGCGTAATTGGTTTCGGCCTGGGGCGCCGCTAGCCGGATGGGAAGGATGACGGACGGCCGGAGCTGCGGATTGAGCCGTTCGGTCACGGTTCATGGTTCGTGGCTTCCTCCGCGGCTTGAGAAGGAAAAATAGCAACATCATCGCGAGCGTGAAAATGAACGCCCCGCTGATCAGCGCCGCGGCTCCGGCGTCGATGGGATTGGCGAAGGCCTCCCTAAGGATGTACAGTCCCCAGCAAAGGAACGTCACTCCGAGGAAGCCGGCCAGGCCCCCAAACGTGTGCACCAGCCCGCCGCGCACGGCGAGAGACTTGGGAGGACGCACACCCGAAGCGTGATGGATGGCCCCGGCGCGCATCGGTCAATCCTTGGACGAGTCTCGGTCGGCCAATGCCGGCTCCGGGAGTCGCAAGAAATCAAGGTAGCGGAAGACGGGCGGAGAATAACCCTTCTTCATAATGCCGCCGCAGGCGCATCGCGGATTTTGTCCGTCGATTCCGCCGTTGGATTCCACGAGAACTGCGCAACCGCACGCTGGATTAACGCAAAGCCAGCGCTCCCCGGATTTCATAACCATGGCCCATGTCCTCCCTTCGCAAGAGCGAGCGAATGTCCGTAAAGGTAATAGCAGGTCGGGCCCCTGATATGCGGAGAGCTACGATAATTAGAAGTAAACGGAAAAGCAACGGGTATTTTTATGTCCAGCGTACGTATATAACTAGTAATAATATGGCATTGGCGGTCGCCGCCGTGACGCAAAAGCGATGTCTCTTCGCCACGGCTTCGCCCGAGGTATGCCCTTCCAGCCGGGGGGCTGGGCAACCAGTGCGTCGCGGCAACCATGGGGGTGGATGTTGCTCGCGGAGCGGGTGGCTGCTAAAATTTGATGTTTGCTGGGACGCAGCCGTCTGCGCCGTAAGCGCGGGCGGCTTTTTCTGCGTCTCGCATGGCGTCCGCGAATCTAACGAATGGCGCCCCGTCTTATCGGCCTGACCCCCTCGAGCTTTTTTCGAGAGTGACTGCGGTGAGGAGGTGCTCGACTCACCGGTTCTGGCCCCTGCGGAAGGGAGACTACGAGTGGCAAAGTACGATGTGGCGATTATTGGAAGCGGTCCGGGCGGGTACGTGGCGGCGATCCGCGCGGGCGAGCTCGGCCTGAAAACCGTTGTCGTGGAAAAAGACCCCTACCTGGGCGGGACCTGCCTGCACGTCGGCTGCATTCCCACCAAGGTGCTGTTGCATCACGCGGAGGTTTACGACCACTTCAAAAACGGAGCGGAGCTGGGTTTCGAAGTCAGCGGGCTCAAAATTAACTGGGCCAACGTTTTGGCGCGGAAAGACAAAATCGTCAAGAAGCACTCCAAAGGCATCGAATTTCTTTTCAAGAAGAACAAGGTCGAGTGGGTGCAGGGCTGGGGAAGGTATGAAGGCCCGGGCCGCGTAAGCGTGGAGAAAGACGGGAAGAAAACCGAAATCGAAGCGGCCAACATCCTGATGGTCAGCGGGTCGGAGGCGAAATCGCTCCCGGGGATCGAACCAGACCACAAAACGATCCTTACCAACCGTTCGATTCTTGAGCTTCCCGAAATTCCGAAAACTCTGATTGTGGTTGGTGCTGGCGCCGTGGGAGTCGAGTTTGCATCCATCTACAATTCGTTCGGGACGCAGGTGACCATCCTGGAAGCGTTGCCGCGCATCGTGCCGGTCGAAGACGAAGAAATCTCCGTGGAACTGACCAAGGCGTTTCAGAAAAAAGGCATTCAGGTTTTCACCAGTTGCGCAGTCGAGTCGGTGAAAAAAGACGCCAAGGGCGTCAGTGTGGCGTTTAAAGATAAGGATGGCAAACCGCAGACGCTACAGGCGGAAAAACTGCTCCTGGCGGTGGGCCGCAAGGCCATGACGGACAGCTGCGGTCTGGAAAAATCGAAGGCCAAGGTGGAGCGCGGATTCGTCCACGTCGGCGATAATATGGAGACGGCCGAGAAGGGACTCTACGCCATCGGCGACATCGTTGCGGGGCTCCCGCAATTGGCGCACGCAGCGATGATGGAAGGGATCATCGCGGTAACGCACATCGCCGGGAAGCCGGCGCATCAAATCGTGAAAACGCGGATTCCCAACGCGACGTACTGCGAGCCGCAAATCGGCTCGATTGGATTGACGGAAAAGCAGGCGCGCGACGCCGGATACGATGTGAAAATCGGGAAGTTCCCGTTTGTGGGCAACAGCAAGGCGACCATTCTCGGGAGTCACGGCGGCTTCGTCAAAGTGGTTTCCGACGAATCGTACGGCGAGGTGCTGGGGATTCATATCATCGGGCCGCTGGCAACGGAGATTCTCGCGGAAGCGGCAACAGTGTTGAACTTGGAAGGCACCATCGACGACATGATGAACATGGTGCACGCGCATCCCACAGTATGGGAAGCGATGGGCGATGCGTTTGCTTCCGTGCGTGGGCTGCAGATCAACGTATGAGAACTTGCCTGTAGGGGCGCAGTCCGCCGCGGCGGACGCCCCTACAAGAGAATCGAACCGTGCTGAAAGATTGCCTCACCATCGATTTGGGACTGATTGGCTACGCCGAAGCGTACGCGTTGCAGAAGCGTGTTGTAGCCGCACGTAAGGCCGGCGCGATCGAGGATGTGCTCCTCCTCTGCGAGCATCCGCACGTGATCACCCAGGGGCGGAGCGGTAAACGTGAACACCTGCTGGCTTCCGATAATGTGTTGCGGCAAAAGGGCGTGGAGTATTACGAGACCAGCCGCGGCGGGGACATTACCTATCACGGCCCGGGCCAGATTGTTGCTTATCCCATTCTGAATCTCGGGGCGATTCGGCGCGACGTCGTTTGGTATGTGCGGATGTTGGAAGAGGTGATGATCCGGGCGACCACGGAATTCGGGATTACCGCTGAGCGCGTTCCGGGAAAAACTGGAATTTGGGTACGCGCCGGGGATACCGAAGAAAAGTTGGCGGCCATCGGCGTGCACATCAGCCGCTGGGTAACCTCGCACGGTTTTGCGTACAACGTGTCAACCGACTTGCGAAATTTCGACTTGATCGTGCCATGCGGGATCGCCGACCGTAAGGCGACTTCGTTGGAAAAGCTGCTGGGACGCAGCGCGGACTGGAAAGAAGTGGAGCAGAGGCTCGCCAAACATTTTGGTGAATTGTTCGGGCTGGAGATGATGCAAGCGGCCCGGGAAGAGTTGCTCGAGAAACTTGAGCATGCAGAACAGCAGGCTACAGTTTCGGCGTAGGGCTTGGAGCACCGGATGAAGAAGCAATTGACGCGGCAGCAGTACCTGGACCTGTACTACTACATGCGGCTGAACCGCGCCGTGGAAGACATGATGGTGAAACTCTTCCGGCAGAACAAAATCGTCGGAGGGCTTTACTCCAGCCTGGGCCAGGAAGCGATTTCCGTGGGAACGGCGTATGCGCTCGAGAAAAAAGACTGGCTGGCGCCGATGATTCGCAACATCGGGGCGCTGCTGGTCAAGGGCGTGCCGCCCCGCGACATTTTCATGCAGCACATGGCGAAGTACGATTCGCCAACCAAGGGCAAGGACGGCACCAGCCACTTCGGCGATCTGGATAATCTGCACATCGTTTCCCCGATTTCCATGCTGGGCGATTTGATTCCGGTGATGACCGGCGTGGCCATGGCGGGGCGTTACCTGGGCCAAAAAACTGTGGCCATGACCTGGATTGGCGACGGCGGCAGTTCCACCGGCGTGTTTCATGAAGGGCTGAATCTTGCCGCCGCGCAAAAGGCGCCCTTCGTTTTGATTCTCGAGAATAATCTGTGGGCCTATTCGACGCCGGTGCGCAAGCAGGTGCCGCTGGAAAACCTGGCCGACCGCGCGAAGGCTTACGGAATCGACAGCTACATCGTGGATGGCAACGACGTAGTCGCGGTCTACTCGACGGCCAACGAAGCGGTGGAGCGCGCGCGAGCAGGCGAAGGCCCGATTTTGATCGAAGCCAAGACCTTCCGTCGTATGGGCCACGCGCAGCACGATCCCGCCGAATACGTGCCCAAGGAAATGCGCGCCTATTGGGAAGCCCGGGACCCCCTCGCGCTGTACGAGAAGTTTTTGTCGAGCGAAAAACTCCTCGATGCCAAGAGCAAAAAAGAAATCGAAGACAGGATTGACACCCTGCTCGCCGCCGATCGCGAGTTCGCCGAGAATTCACCCATGCCGCCGCCGGAATTGGCGGAAACCGGCGTCTACTGCACCGGCGACGATTGCCACAAGATCCGCGCGAAGTGGGAGCGGCCGGTGGCCGAGGTGACCCCGCCGCGCTCGAGCGTCAAGGCCGTTTGGACGGTTCCGGGATTCGGATCGGGCAAAGGCTCCGCTGGCGCGAACGCCCCGATTCACTTCACGCAGGCTGTCGCGCATGCGACGGGAAATGATGCCACATCGGCGAACGGCGGAAAGCCAGCGGCGAAACTGGCAGCCAAGGCGGCGCTGAAGAAAGCGGCAAAATCCGGGGCTGCGAGCGCTTCGAGAAAGGCGCGGCGATAACCATGGCCAAGGCAAACGGGTCCGGAGCGAATGGCGGTGCGTCCAACGGAACGCCAATCACCTTTCTCGAAGCCATCAAGCAAGCCATGTTCGAGGAGATGGAGCGGGATCCGGCGGTGATTTTGATCGGCGAAGACGTCGGCGTATACGGTGGCGCGTTCAAGACCAGCGAAGGCTTGCTCGAGCGCTTCGGCTGGGAGCGGGTCATCGACACGCCCATCAGCGAGAGCGCCATCATCGGGGCCGCTTGTGGAATGAGCTACTGCGGCTTGCGCCCTATTTGCGAAATGCAGTTCATCGACTTCATCGTTTGCGCCTTCAATCAAATTACGAATTTCGTCGCCAAGGGACATTACCTGTGGAACGCCCCCGCGCCCATGGTCATTCGCGGGCCGTCCGGCGGCGGCGTGCACGGCGGGCCGTTTCACTCCGCGAATCCGGAGATGTATTTCGTGCACACGCCGGGTTTGAAGGTGATTTATCCCTCGACCCCCTACGATGCCAAAGGTTTGCTGAAGGCCGCCGTGCGCGACAATAACCCGGTGCTCTTCTTCGAACACAAGTTTCTCTACCGCCGCATCAAGGGAGAGGTTCCCTCCGCCGATTACACCGTGCCGATCGGCAAAGCCGCGATCCGCCGTGAAGGGAAACACCTGACCATCCTTTCCTACGCCGCGATGATGCACACGTCGCTCGAAGCAGCGGACGCGCTGGCAAAGGAAGGCATCGAAGCCGAAGTGATCGACTTGCGCACGCTGCTGCCGCTCGATGAAGAAACGATTTTGCATTCCGTGAAAAAGACCAACAAATGCCTGGTCGTCCATGAGGACACGAAAACGGGCGGAATCGCTGGCGAAATCACCGCAATTCTCTGCGAAAAGGCTTTTGGTGATCTGGATGGGCCGCTGCTGCGTGTCACCTCGCTGGATACGCCCGTGCCGTACGCGCCGACGCTGGAAGATCATTTCTTGCCCAACGCGAAAAAAGTTTTTGCTGCCGCCAAGGAATTGGCGCGGTATTAGGATTACAGAGAGAAGAGGAGAGCGATCATGGCAGTAGACATCGTAATGCCCCAGATGGGGGAGAGTATTTTCGAGGGAACCATCACCAAGTGGCTCAAGAAACCCGGCGACAAGGTGGAGCGCGACGAGCCTCTGTTCGAGATTTCCACCGACAAAGTGGACGCCGAAATTCCTTCGCCGTCCGCCGGTGTGCTGAAGGAAATCAAGGTCGGCGAAGGCCAGACCGTGCCGATTCAAACTATCGTCGGCGTCATTGATGCCGTAGGCTCTGCGGTCGCGGCACCAGCGCCCGCTCCGGCAAAACCAGCTGCGGCCGCACCTGCTCCCGCGAAGGCCCCCGTCGCGGCAGCTCCGGCCCCGCCGGCGCCAAGGCCCGCAGCTCCTCCTCCCGTCGCTGCGCCGATGGCGTCTGCCCCCGCTTCCTCAGGTTCATCGGGTGAGCGGATTCACAGTTCGCCGCTGGTCCGGCGCATGGCCAAGGAGCACGGCATCGATCTCTCCACCATTGAGGGTACTGGTGCAGGCGGGCGAATCAGCAAGCAGGACATCGAAGCGGTGATTGCCGCGGGCGGCGCGCCAGCAACTGCCCCTCCCGGTGGGTACTCCGCTCCGCTTCCAGCGGCTTCTGCGCGGCCCGCGTCACCGCCGCCACCCGCTCCAGGCGCGCAAGTACACGTGGCCCTCGAAACCGCCGTGCCGCGCGAAAAAATGTACTTCGGCAACTACGAAGTCCAGCCCATGAGCACCATGCGCCAGCGCATCGCCGAGCACATGGTGGCCTCCAAACGCGTTTCCGCTCATGTTTACTCCGTCGACGAGATCGACATGACCAAGGTGGCCGCCCTGCGCGCCAAGTCCAAGGACGAATTCGAAAAGCGGTATGAGACCAAGCTGACCTTCATGCCATTCTTCGTGAAGGCTGCCGTCGCCGGGCTGCGCGCGTTTCCCACGCTGAACGCTTCGCTTGACGGAACCAATGTCATTGTCCACAAGGAAATAAACGTTGGCATCGCCGTGGCGCTCGACTGGGGCTTACTCGTCCCGGTGGTGAAAAACGCCGACGAGAAAAACATCCTCGGCATCCAGCGCAACATGAACGACCTCGCCGAGCGCGCGCGCTCGAAAAAGCTCAAGCCCGAGGAAGTGCAGGAAAGCACCTTCTCCATCACCAACCCGGGCGTCTTCGGAGGCCTGTTCGGCCTCCCGGTGATCAGCCAGCCCAACGTGGGCATCCTCGGCCTCGGCGCTATCGAAAAGCGCCCGGTGGTCATCAACGATTCCATCGCCATTCGCTCGATGTGCTACGTCACCCTGAGCTACGACCATCGCGTGGTGGACGGCGCCATCGCCCACCAGTTCCTCCACAAGGTCAAGGAAACGCTGGAAAACTGGAACGAGCCCATTCTGTAGGAGTTCGTTCCCGTTGCGGCTCCGGGCAAAAGGCAGGGTTTTTCTCTCGGGGCTGCACCATTCGTTCTCTGGCGGTGTCCGAAATTGGGATAAGCGTTCCCGCTATTGGCCAGATGGAGGTACTTCTTTCTCCCTGGCTTTCCTCCAAGCCGCTCACAGGAAAGCCGTTATTTACACGCATCACTGGCAGCCTGCCTGCCATCAGTACCTCGGAGCCGGATGCACGCCCGCTCTGGGAACGCAGGGAGAAGCCAGCCTTGGTGACCGCACCGCCCGAACTCTCAAGGGAACATCGAACGATGCAGCAGCGAATTCTCATCGCTGACGACCAACAGGACGTTCTGGACGCCCTGCGGCTGCTGCTCAAGGGGCACGGGTACCTGATCGAAACTGTGAATTCGCCCGCGGACCTGCTGTCTTCGCTGGCGCGCCAGCAGTTCGATATTCTCCTCATGGATCTCAACTATGCGCGCGACACCACCTCCGGGCGCGAAGGTTTGGATGTGCTCAGCCGGCTCAGGGAGATGGAAGACGCTCCGCCCGTGGTGGCCATGACCGGATGGGCCACCGTGGGCCTGGCCGTCGAAGCCATGCAATTCGGCGTGAGCGACTTTGTCGAGAAGCCCTGGACCAATTCGCGGCTGCTGGAAATACTTCAAAAGCAAATCGCGCTGGGGCGCGAACGCCGCGAGTTGCGCGCGCGGGAAGCCCAGGAGAAAAAGGCCCAACAGGAAGCCCTCCTTCATCAGCAGGAGCAGGAACGCGAGATCGCCGAAGCCAAAGCCATCCAGGAGAAACTGCTGCCGCGCGAGATCCCGCAACTGGCGGGATACGAAATCGCCAGCGCGTGGCAGTCGGCCCGGCTGGTGGGCGGCGATTATTTCGACATTCTTCCGCTCGACGAGAATGCGCTGGGCATTTGCATCGCCGACGTGGCCGGAAAAGGCATGCCTGCCGCTCTGCTGATGTCCAACTTGCAAGCGGCCGTGCGCGGACTCGCCTCGCTCTCCGTCGCCCCGGATCTCCTCTGCCGCCGCCTGAATTCCATCGTCCACCGGAACACGGAAAGCGACCGCTTCATCACTTTTTTCTACGCGCAACTGGACGGCCCCGCGCGCCGTCTCGCTTACGTCAACGCCGGCCACAATGCCCCGTTCGTGTTGCGCTCCAACGGCTCGCACGAGCGCCTCCGGGACGGCGGCACGGTGCTGGGAGTCTTCGCCAGCCCGGATTACGAGTTGGGCGCGGCGCAGTTGTCCCCGGGCGACCGGGTAGTTCTGTTTACCGACGGGGTCACGGAAGCGTGTAATGCGGCGGGTGAAGAGTTCGGCGAAGCCCGCCTGCTGCGCTTGCTTGAAGATTACCGCGCGCTGTCCGCCGATGAATTGCAAGCCAAGATCCTGGCGGTGGCAGGCGAGTTCAGCGGCGGCCGCTGGCAGGACGATGCCACGCTGCTGGTCCTTGCCGTGGGCCAATAAGCACGGGCGAACTTAGCAAATCTCCGAACACCCTCAAGGAAACGGTTCGCCAAGTGCTCCGATTTCCCCTTCTCTTCATTGCAACAGCGGCTTCAACTTGGCCACCCAAACCGCAAACCCTTCCATTGCCACCGGCTCGATGCCCGCTTCGCGCAGCGTGTCGCGAACGAAGCGATGGCGGTCGTTCTCCGCCAGCAACGGAACGTCGGTCACCGCCGCAAACTCTGAGGCGAACGGCGCCCGAGCGGCAATGTGCGCTGCCGTGTACGCGTAAAGCTTGCAGTCCGCGGGAGCGCGTGAAACGCTCAGTGTTTGCACATAGCCTCGCGTTCCATTTCGGCGGTAACTATAGTCGATGCGCATGGGGTCGCCCGTAAAGGTAAACTCCGCTATGCGCACCGACTTCTGGATGCGATCCCAGAGTCCAGCGGCCTTCCAGACTTGTGAGCAGTAGCGGCGAATCATCGCACGGCTGCCTGGAGCACCCACACGGGTGACCTTGCCCGGCGGAGCAACGTGCTCCGCGTACAGCCGCTCAAGTTCGGCGTCCAGGTCATCCGCGTAGACTCCTTTTTGTGGTGCCAACTGCAGTCCATTGGAGAGGGTCTTGTTCCAATCCTCGATGAGGATCTGAAGTTCCTCTCCCACAGCGAGCGTCCCACCGTGTTCCGACTGCCGATTCCTCAGAAAGGCAGCAAACCGATCTTCCAGATGGTCGCGGAACCCGCGAAGGACATCTTCATCGGCCCTTGGTTGGAGCCGCCGAATGCGAGCATATTCGTCCTGCTCCTCGACCAATCGCAGGCGCAGCGCCCCGGTCAGGGGATCAAACAGGATCACTCCAATGTTGACCCACTCATCGCGGATAAGATTCGAGGTGTACCGCAAGACGTGATAAACAAACTTACTGTCGTCGAGAGAAGCAATGAGGTCAGTCATGGGTCACATCCAGTTGGGAAATGGGTGCCGGGTTGTATTTTTTGCCGCCAGCAGCAACTCCGGTACCAATGTTCGGCGCCTATAGAGGTGTTTGGCCAACTGCATGACGGCGTCCAGGTCGTCTTCATACCATTCCGGAGGAATCTCGCGAATCAAATCATCAAAGACTTTTTCCGTGATGCGTTTTTCAAGCCGCTCGATCCAGGGACCGAACGACTCGCGTCCCGTCACACCTTCGTAGACACGGTTGCGCGCATACAGGCCTCGCAACGGAGCATCGGGAAAATTCCACTCCCCGGCGTTGAAGCAAAAACCCTGGTCGATCATGACCGCGCGGTATCTCAACTCCCCTGCTTCGAGTCCGTTGCGCGGTTCCCTGAAAAAAAGTGTCTGCCTGCCGTTGGTGTTGCAGGTCCATTTGTCGAAGACCAGCATGCCTGAAAAATCATGTAGGTTTTCGACCTCCATCAATTGCGTGTCAGGCAAAAAATCCAATAACGTCAAACGATGAGGATCTCCCGGATAGCGGGACCCAAATTGCAGCCCCGCTCGGCACGGGGGGCAAGCTCGAGGCAGTTGCATGTGCAGGTCCGGAGTGAGTCGAATCAGGTCTTCGCTGACAGAAATAATTGCCACCGGTGTCGTGGGGAGCCCCAGTCGAGCCGCCAACCTGGTTCCCAGCAGTTCATTGACCAGGATTCGCGTATGTTGTGGATTATTTTGGAATTTCACGACATAGTAGTATCCGTCGTCACAACGCATCAAGTGAGACTGCGCGCCGCCCCGCATTCGGCGTATCTGCTCCAAAGCCCGCAACATACCTTGTTATGCTAATAGTACTTATAGCTTCCGGCAAGCACTTCGCTCCAGCGGAAAGCCGCAGTCCTGAATTGAAAAACGGAGTAGTCGATATGGAAAACAAGCAAAAGTAGAAATAGCCCCAGTCCGGGACGCGCGATTCCGCAAATAGAAAAAGCCGGGACCCTGGCCCCGGCCTCTTCCTCACGCCAATCTCTGCCTCTATAAAAAGACTTAGCGCCTCTTTTTCCTTTTCGCCGCTTTTTTTGTCTTCTTCTTCTTCGCGGCCTTCTTCTTCGGCTTCGACTTTCTTGCTTTTTTCTTCGGCGCGGCTTTCTTCTTCTTCGCCTTCTTGGCCGGCTTTTTCGCCGCTGGCTTGGGCGCAGGCTTCGTAGCAGGCGCCTCTTCCTCGGGCTCCTCGCCGACGATCACCAGCTCTTCTTCCTCGGTTTCGACGATCTCTTCCGCTTCGCCCGGGAGTTCCTCGTCGTCTTCCAGCCGTGACAGCTCGTTGTCATCCTCGAAATTGTCCTTCTCGATGTCCATTCCATCCTCCCCTGGGGGAATCTTTGGCCCCCGTTTGCAAAGAGGGTCCACGGGTTGCTGTTCTGGCCGGAGCTTCCTGAAATCCCACCCCGTCCTTGAGCCGTTGTTATCGTACTCGCCGCGCGTTGTCAAGCATTCTGCACTCCTCCTTGCTAGACGCCGCCGAATTTGCGGGCAGTAAGATGTTCCGAAGAGGATGCAGGACAGCGTCAGGGATTTTTGACTACCCGTAATACGTTCAAAGCGCAAGACTTAAGGGTGACTCGTGGCGGCCGCTGCCCCCGTCGTACCGCCCGCTACGGCCGCCGTGACTTTTTTCCTGGGCTTGGATCGCCTCCGCGCCGGCGAACTTTCCGGCGCTCCGCCCATCGTGTAAACGCGCAACACCATGCCCCGCCCCACTCGGTTTGTTTTCAGGTGATTCCATTTCCGCAAATCGTCCGCGCTCACGTTGAAGCGGTCCGCGATTCCCAGGAACGTGTCCCCGCGCCGAACGCGATAACTCACCAGCCGCCGTTTGACTTCTGATTGCGGCTGCGTCGCCGGAATAATCAGCTTCTCCCCCGCTTCGAGCGCGGCATTGTGCTCCACGCCGTTCGCATCGGCGATGGCCGCGGCCGTCACGCGATATTTTCTCGCGATGGCCGCCAGCGTTTCTCCGCTCTCCACGCGATGCCGCCGCCAGCTCACCCACTTGTCCGCCGGAATATCGGCGATTTCCGCCGAAAATTTCTCTCCCGTCCCCGCCGGCAGATGCAGCTCGAAGGAAGGATCGTCCGGAGTCGCTAGCCGCAACAGCGACGGATTGAGCGCCCGCAGCGTCTCCACGTCCACGTCGATGGTTTCCGCCACCAGCCGCAGATCGATGGCGCGGCTCGGTTTCACCACGTCCGTTGCCACCGGCGCCTCCGGCTCCGCCACGATGTTGTAGTGCGCCGCATCCTTGGCGATCAGCGTCAGCGCGATGATGATGGGCACATAGTTTTTCGTCTCGCGCGGCAGCACGTTGCGCTTGTACAGCTCCCAGAAATCCGCGTAACCCGTCCGCTCGATACCCTTCTGTACGTTTCCCGGGCCGCAGTTGTAAGCCGCCATCGCCAGGTACCAGTCCCCGTAGAGCCTGTAAAGGTCGCGCAGATGCTGAGCCGCCGCGTGCGTTGCCTTCTCTGGATCCTGCCGCTCATCGATCCACCAGGTGTGCCGCAGCCCGTATTCCTGCCCGCGGTACGCCACGAATTGCCATATCCCCCGCGCCCCCGCGCGCGAAAGCGCCAGCGGCTGGAACGCGCTCTCCGCCTGCGCCAGGTAGATCAAGTCCTGCGGCAGCCCCTCTTCCCGCAGCACCCGCGAAATCATCTCGCGATAACGCCCCGCGCGCCGCAGCCCCGTTTCCACAATGGCCCGCCCGCGCGGCGTCTGGAAAAAATTCACGAACGAAAGCACCTGGTCGTTCACCGTCAGCGGAAGGTCGTGCGAAACATTTTTGGCCGCTTCCTCAGCCCGCGCCTTCAACCCCGGATCCACCGGAAACGTCATCGCCGCCACTTCGTCGATCGCCGCCGGAACCGCCGGCGCCTCGCTGAACCCCTCTCCCGCCCGGAACGCTTGCAGCTCGTAGGCGTACACCGTGTCCACCACGCGGTGAAACAATTCGCTCAGCCGCGGATCGCTATTGAGGTCGTACCCGCTCTCCAGCATCCAGTCCACGGCGTCGTCAAACTCTTTCCTTGCCGCCTCCAGATGCCCGGCTTTAAAATTCTGCTCACCCGAAGCGAATTTCGCCTGTACTTTCTGGATCAGGTACTCTTTCCCCGCCGGAATCGCCGGCAACAGCCACACGTATTGCCGGCGCGGCGGATTCTGCACCGGCAAAAGCGCCAGTTCCACCGGAGCCTGAGCCGCAGCCGCCCGCGTTCCGTCCGCCCCCTGCGCCGCTGGAGCCAGCGCCGGAACCCGCGCCTGCACCGGCTTCTTCCCCGCGTCCTCGCAACCCAGAAGTCCTGCCGCCAACAGCAGTGTACCCGCCGCGATCCCGTGCCTTTGACGCATCTCAACATGGTAAGGAGCACCCCGCCATCAGGTCAACGCATTCCAGAGGGCAGGGGGTGACCCTCTCGGTACACGCCTTCGTTCTCCTCAGCGCGGTTCCAGCCTTCCCAGGTTTGCGATAGACTCCCGCAAGAGGAGATACCGTGAAAACGATTGCCCCACCCGCCAGAGCGAGCCTCATCCGGAAGCAAATCTTTTCCCTGCTGGCCTTGCTCCTCTCCTGCGCTGTAGCAGCTTCCACGCAGCAGAAAAACCTCTCCACGGAAAAGCGCGCCGCCATCGAAAAGGCCGTTTCGAGCTTTATGTCGGCGAACAGCGTGCCGGGCATCGGCGCGGCGGTCGTGTTGGAAGGTGAACCCGTTTGGTCTGCCGGATTCGGCATGTCGGACCTGGAAGATTCTGCTCCGGCAACCTCCTCGACGCTTTTTCGGCTCGGCTCCATTTCCAAACCGATCACCGCCACCGCCATTCTGCAACTTTGGGAGCGTGGCAAACTCGACCTCGACGCCCCTGTCCAGAAATACTGCCCGGCGTTTCCCCGAAAAGAATGGCCGATCACCTCGCGCGAGTTGCTTGGCCACCTGGGAGGAATCCGCCATTACAACCCCGACGGCAAGGGCGACGTTCCCGAGGACAGCGCCCGCCATTTCGCCACCATGGAGGAATCCCTGCAGATTTTCGCTGCCGACCCGCTGGTCGCCAAGCCGGGAACGGAATTCCATTACTCCACCTACGGCTACACGCTTCTGGGTTGCGTCCTTGAGGGCGCCTCGTCGGAGAAATTCGTCGACTTCGTTCGTAAAAACATTTTTCAGCCTGCAGGAATGGACCAGACCCGCGACGACGATTTCTTCGCCGTGGTCCCCCACCGCACCCGCTGGTATCACAAGGACAAATCCGGCGTAGTCCGCAATGCGGGCGTCCTCGACTCCAGTTACAAAATCCCCGGCGGCGGCCTGATCTCTTCCGCCGACGACATGGCGCGCTTCGAAGCCGCCATTCTCGCGGATAAGCTTCTTAAACGCCCCACGCAAGGCTTAATGTGGACACCTCTGAAAACCGCCGACGGTAAGTCCACCAATTACGCTCTCGGTTGGGGCGTCTCGGATAAACTTGGCGTTCACATGGTGGCCCATACTGGTGGGCAACAGGGGACGAGCACCGCGTTTGCCCTCATCCCTGAGCGCCAAGCCGGTGTCGTCGTGCTGGCAAACATGGATAGCGTCGACTCCGGCAGTTTGGCCGATCAAATCCTGAAGATCGTGCTGGACCTCAAAGACAAGACTCCTTAGTCACCAGCCTATCCTGACTGCTCCGGTCTCAATTCCGTTTCTTCTTTTCGACTGTTAACTTTCAACTTTCAACCTCCTCCCCCGCCCGCCTCTTTCCCTCCCCACAACACACCCGCAAAAACCCCTTGCATGGTCCCCCATCCTGTGGTACTCTGTCTTTGCGTTTGTTGCTCTTGTATCGCCTTTGGGTAGTAAAGCGGTCGCAAGGTCACACTTGCGGCCATTTTTTTGTTCGGTTCACCGCTTTGCGGTCCTCCCGAACGAAGCTTGAAGACGGCCGCGGCTCTGTTGAGGGGCTCGGGACTTGGGGCATCAGATAGCTCAATGTAGTGCTCAGTCGTAACCCGGCTGACAGAAAAGAGTAAAGCAGTGAGTAAAGAACAAGGTACAGTGAAGTGGTTCAATGCCAGCAAGGGCTTCGGCTTCATCCAGCGCCAGAGCGGCGAGGACGTTTTCGTCCATTTCTCCGCGATCGTGGCTGATGGCTATAAGACGTTGAACGATGGCCAGGCGGTTGAATTCGAAGTTTCCAAGGGCCCCAAGGGCCTGCAGGCCTCGAACGTACAGCCCCTCTAATGCACGGCTGCTTCCGGCCTGATCGGCCCTAACCCCGATCCGCCCGGTTCCAGCTTCACTTCACAAAAATACAGAACGGGCGTCCCGGCGCAAGCCGAGCCGCCCGTTCTGCTTTTGGCCCTGCCCTCTTCCTCTTTTCGCTTCGCTCCCCATTCTACTTTCCGCCTTCTAGTTTCTAGTTTTCCCATCCCGGCCCTCCGGCGAATGGCAGGCCCGGCGTCTGGCCATCGAGAAGAACTTCCTAAAAGCGTCCAATCAAGATATAAAAACGCTCTCCATGAACTCAGCACAAAAACCCGGGCCGCTCGCACGCCTGACGCAACTCTTGCGCATTTGCCGCCAAAAGATCGCTGCTCTGATCTTCCGCTCCTATGGCCGTGTACCCTCCACTCGTGGAAAGGGTTTCTCGGCCTATCGCAATTCCTCTATCGATCGGCTAATCAACGATAAAGAGTTTCTGAGCCTGCTTCAGCAAGCTCGCCCGCTCCCCGCCGGCACGGGAGCGCAGCTGGATGAGCGAGTGATCGAATACCCTTGGGTATTTTCGAAGCTCCTGTCTTATGGCGAGGAAGCCCGCTTCTTGGATGCCGGCTCAGCCCTGAATCACGCCTTTGTCATGAATCATCCCCTGGTCAAGCGCCACAAGTGGACCCTCTTGACCCTGGCTCCCGAGCTCGAATGTTTCGCCCATCTGGGTGTCTCGTATGTTTACGATGATTTGCGCGCCACGCCCTTCAAGGAGGATTGCTTCGACGCCGTGTTTTGCATCTCCGTGATCGAGCACGTCGGCATGGACAACACTGGCTATACCGCCGACAAGAGTCACCAGCAGATCCGCCCGCGAGATTTTCTTTCCGCCATTGACGAAATGAAGCGCGTTCTTAAGCCCAACGGTTGGCTCTTTCTCACCCTGCCTTTTGGTCGCTATGAGAACCACGGCTGGTTTCAACAGTTTGACTCTGCCCTGCTCTCGGACTTGATCTCTCGGTTTCGCCCGCGCATCGAGGAAAGAGCATTTTTCCGCTCAACACCGCAAGGCTGGCAGCAGTGCCCCGAAGACGATTGCAAATCCTTGGGCTACTGGTTCGCCCCCAAACCCGATCCCTTAGCAAATGAAAAATCCCGGTACACCGCTCTTCAGGTGTCCGCAACGGGGCTCGCCTGCATCGCCCTCCAGAAGTGATTCCTCTCGCCTACCACCCACCCGTCATTTCGAACGGAGCAGGCCGACTTTTTCTTCCGCTTTCGCTCCCGCGAAAGCGTCGGCCTGCGCAGAGAGAAATCTCTCTTCTCCCTGCTTTGCTCTCGTCCCCGCGCCCTCCCTTTTCTACTTTCTGCCTTCTAGTTTCTAGTTTTCCAATCCCCCGCCTCAGCCACTCCCTTTCCGCTGCCAGAATGCCACACATTCATACCGTATGTAAGCCATCCTATCGTTTGACTTACATTCCCGCCGTCGGTATACTTATCCCGAATCCCGCTCCCGGGAGCCCCCATGAAAACCGAAGTCTCCACCGTCACCACCAAAGGCCAGCTCGTCATTCCCGCTAAGCTTCGCCGCAAGTACTCCATCAAAAAGGGCACACAGGTGGCCTTCGTCGAAGAGGAAAACCGTCTCATTCTCCAACCGCTCACCGCGGAATTCATCCGCAGTCTCCGCGGCTCCCTCGGCAAAGACTCCAAGGCTCTGGAAATTCTCCTCGAAGAGCGCCGCCGAGAGCGAAAACTGTGAAGCGCGCCATGCCATGAAGCGCCCCGAACTATGAAACGCCCCTTACCATGAAAAGAATCGTTCTTGACGCCAGCGCCGTCCTTACTTTTTCCGCCAACCGTTCCGGCGCCGAAAAAGTCGAACAACTCCTTCAACTCGCCTTCGATGGCAAGCGCGAACTCCTCATGTGCGTCGTCAATTGGGGCGAAGTGTACTATTCCGTCTGGCGCGACCAAGGACCGGGATTCGCCCGGCATCTTCTCGCGCAGATGGCCCAGCTGCCGATCCATCTCGTCCCAGCGGATATCGACCTCGCGCGCCAAGCCGCCGAATTCAAAGCCAACTTCAATCTCCCCTATGTCGACGGCTTCGCCGCCGCCCTCGCCCTCGCACGCAAAGCCTCCCTAGCCACCAGCGACCGGGACTTCGCCAGCGTCGAGAAAAAGCTCGATGTCTTCTGGACGACGTAGCCCCGGCCCTTCTTTTTCTAGTTTCCGGTTTCTACTTTCTAGTTTTCCCATCCCCGCCCACGTTGAAAAAAGCTCGACATCCTTCTTGCTGCGAAGCGAGCGCTGGAGCCGCACGCCCCAACGCATTAGTCATCTTCGCCAACTCGCCCGAGAGAAAGTTCTTTTTTTTCAGTATTTTAGACAGAATCCCACATGAAACCACTCAAATGTGAAAATGTACTTGACACGTGTGTGTGAATGGTGTTCACATACAGTAGTGAGTTATACTCACAGTAGCGGAGGGACCATGGCAGAGGCATCACTCATTGGAATCTACGAAATCGCTGAAATGGCTAATGTGAGTCCCTCGGCCGTCGCGAACTGGAGAAAGCGCTTCCCTGACTTCCCCACACCGCTGGCTGAGCTAAAGTCCGGACCCGTGTTTGGGGAGAGCGAAGTCAAGCTGTGGCTCGCAAGAAGGCAGGCAAGCGACTCGCAAGAGGTCGAGCTCTTCTACGATCAACTAGCAAGCAAGCGTGGAGATTCTCCAGAGCTCCGTGCAAAGGTGGAAGAAGTCCTGGAGAAGCTCGAGAAAGAGGCAACGTCCACGAAACGGCCGGGAATTCTCCTCGGCAAAGTACAGAGCGGCAAGACAGCAGCGTACTTGGGGGTGATAGCGCGCGCTTTCGACAAAGGATACGACGCCGCGGTCATTTTGACGAAAGGCACGAAGTCTCTGGCGGAACAGACACTCTGCCGAGTGAAGGAAGATTTTGGAGATTTTGTAGACCAGGTCGAGGTATTCGACATTTTGACCGTTCCCGAGCTTACGCCGTATGAGCTAACGCATAAACTAATTTTCGTTTCCAAGAAGGAAGATGACAACCTCAGAAGACTCTTAGACCTTTTTGAAAAGCAGTATCCAGAACTGAGGAACCGATCCGTGCTAATTATCGATGATGAGGCAGATCTCGCGTCGGTGAGTGCCCGCAGAGTTGATGGTGTCAGCACAGCCGGGACCATATCCAGGCAAATTGACCACCTCCGGGGATCAGTGACGAACTCTGGTTTTCTGCAAGTCACCGCAACTCCCTACGCACTATATCTGCAGCCCGACGACGAAATTGCGCTCAACGGAGATTTGCTTTTCAAGCCTAAGCGACCTGCGTTTACGGTTCTACTGCCGACGCACGGTAAATATGTCGGCGGTGACGAATATTTTGAGAAAAGTACCGAAGCAGACTCTCCTGGATTTTATTTCTTTCGAGAGGTTCCGTTACAGGAGAGAGATGCCCTCAAAAAAGAGGACCGACGGCGACTGCAAATTGATAGGGTTCTCACCGAAAAGAACGCGGCAGTTCTGCGAGATGCGATCGTCACATTTCTTGTAGGTGGTGCGATTCGCCGACTGCAACAGGGCGCCGCCGGTCCGCGCCAGAAGCCGCAAAAATACAGCTTCTTATTTCACACAGAGCAATCTCGGAGCTCACACGAGTGGCAGGAAACCGTCGCGCGGGCCATTCGCGATGCGTTGGTGGACCAATCGCGCGCGGATAGTCCGTTGTTCAATGAATTGCTGCGCGCTGCATATGTAGATCTTCGTAGATCAATTGAACTGGAAGGGATAGCGCTACCGAAAGAAGATGAAGTCAAGAAAGCAGTTGCCGATGCCTTGCAAATGGGCCAACTGATGATTACAAAGGTTAATTCCGACAACGACATAAAGAAACTGCTCGCCGCCGACGGCCAACTTAAACTGAGGACGCCATTCAACATGTTTATCGGCGGACAGATTCTTGACCGGGGGATCACGATCAACAACTTAATTGCTTTCTATTACGGAAGAAATCCGAATCGATTCCAGCAGGACACAGTGCTGCAGCACTCGCGAATGTATGGCGCTCGTTCAACCGCGGACCTCGCTGTAACGAGGTTTTACGCCCCTCAACACGTATACCAAATAATGCGAAGGATACATGAGTTTGATGGAGCGCTGAGAGAGGCCTTCGAATCTGGCGCCCATGATCAAGGCGTTTATTTTATCCAGAAGGATGCTGCGAACCGCCTGATTCCTTGTTCGCCTAACAAGCTTCTGTTCTCCGATGTCGTAAGCATTCGACCGGGCCGGCGTCTGGTCCTCTCCGGTTTTCAAACTGCGCACAAATCATCCGTCGAGGCCAAGAGAAATCTAGCGGCGTTGGATTCGGAGGTTGCCAAGCTGGTCGGCCCATCCGAGGAGCCTGTACGGATCGATGTGGACAAAGCGATCGAGCTTCTCGACCTTGCTTACCGGAATCTTGAATTCGACGACTCTACAGAGGACGACCGGCAAGCTCACATCGTAGCTCTGGAGCACCTTTCTCGGATATGCAGAAGGCCGGATCTCCGAGGAAAGGTATGGTTGTTGGCGGCCAAAGATCGCAATGTCGCCCGGTATCGTGAAGAGGGACGGTTCTCGAACGCCCCTGACACAAAGCAACAAAAGGACTCAGCACGAACGCGCGCAGAAGACATTCCCGTGCTCATGCTCCTCCGTCAGAATGGTGAAGAAGCTAGAGGATGGCGCGGACTGCCCTTTTGGTGGCCTGTTATATTGACCCCCCGGACAGCCGCCACCGTGATCTTCGCTACGAGAGAGGTCGTGTTGGCAGCGACCGCAGGCGGCGAGGAAAGGCCTCTCCCAACGGAAGAAACCGCCTGACCGAAGGGGACCCTTACAATACGAATGAATAAGATAACCACGGTTGTGAAAGTGGAGGTAAACCATGAAATGCCCAGCATGTTCAGTTGAGGTTATCGATGGAGCGCGCTTCTGTAGCGCCTGTGGCGAGCAATTGCAATTGGTTGAACGCTTCGTTCTCGGCGTTGATCTTGACGGCGTAGTTGCAGACTTTTACGGAGCTCTTCGGCCCATTGCGGCAGAATGGCGTGGTGTTTCCCTGGAAACGCTGACACCAGAGGTCAGTTACGGTTTGAAAGAATGGGGAATAAAGGGCGAGGAATATCACGAACTCCATCGCTTCGCGGTGACCCAGCGAGAGATTTTCTTTACGCAGCCACCAATTCCGGGTGCACCAGCAGCACTTCGCAATCTTGGGTACAACGATTCAATCCGAGTTCGAATTATTACTCATCGTCTTTATACAAAATATACTCACGAGACCTGTGTTCGGCAGACAATCGAATGGCTCGAGGAACAAGGGATCCCCTACTGGGATATTTGCTTTATGAAGGAGAAGGGTGAGGTCGGAGCGGACCTCTACATAGAAGATAGCCCATCCAACATCGCAGCACTTAAGAAAGCAAATAAAGATGTGTTGATTTTCACGAATTCTACAAATAAGAGTGTGGAAGGACGGCGAGCGAATTCCTGGGACGAAGTCGAAAAAATTGTCCTAGCCAAGGTTGAGGAATGGAAGGCCAAACCTAGGAAGAAATAGATTCAAGAAGGAAACATCAAAAAAAGGCCAGCACTCAAATCGAGTAAGTGAACCACGATGACTGCTCGTAGTCGTACACTGAAACGGAGCGACCATTCACGGTTCCAGAAAAATGCCCGCCCGAACCATAGTCGAATCCCCTAAATTTTCTGCCATCCAATCTCAAGTTAATGTGGTTCTGGCTGCCGTAGTGGAACAACGAGAATGAACCGGAGCGTCCTGACCCAGAAATGTGGCAATTCTCCGTGTAATCGAAGGTCGAGACTCCAGACTCAGTAACCTTGCCAGAAAAACTGAAATGCTCCGAACGAGAGTAATCATATATCGCGGACGAGCCCCGACCTGACACTACCCTACCGGCAATGTAAGCAACAGCCCGCCTTGTCGGATCGTTCATCGGGTTAAGTGTCCCCGAAAGGTCTCTTGTGGTCAAGAACAAAGCGCCCCTGCGTATTGGGGGCATTGTGTCAGATCACAGAATACTGAACCAGGGAGCTAGCCCTTCCAGACGTACTTCCCGCAAGGGCAAGGAACCGTCTCCGTGGGATCTTTCTTTGCCATCGGTTGCCGGCAGACGGGACAATTCTTGCGCCACATAGAGGACCAGCCTTTCCCTCAACAAACCGGTTGCGCACCGGCAGGCACGTCAAGCAGTTCGATCATGGCGTAGAACTCTTCCCGCCGTTGAAGTGCTGTGAGAAGCGCCAGCGTTTTCCCGTAGGCGGCAATCGCTCCGGTTAGCTTGTGAAACTCCGGAGAATCCCTAACCGCCCCCCGCCTTCGTATGTGTGCATCCGCCGACAGTTCGAGGACTCGCTCTATGGCGTTGCTCGCGATACCTGAGTTAGCTTTCATCATTGGTTCGGCCTCCTTCTGCGATATAAGGACGCAACGCCGCGAAGGTTTGGATAAGGCGAAGCCCCGAATCTGCCACCGGATGATCCCCGAGGAGGAACGCAGGTAACTAGCCGACCCTCACCCCACTTGCGCGCTCCTAGGGCCATCAACCGCATCGGCCGCGTTCTCCCGGTGTCGGTGTCCTTTATTCCGACCGCAGACACCCTTCCCCTTCAAACTTCCTTCTCATTTCGTCCCCCATCCTCGTTCCTGAGACTCCGAATTTAACGTTCAAACGTTCTAACCTGTAAACGTTTCAACGACTCCCAATCCTCCCTTCCCTAATCCCCCGCCCCCAGTGAGCTCTACCCCTTTGTTTTCTTCACCTTGCAAAATCTTTCGAACAAATGTGCCACTTCGCCAAATACTAGTACTATAAAATTACTTGACAAGTGATATAGTTTATGCTAGCATGGGTCGTGATTGATCGACAGCACCGGCCCCGAGCCTCTCGCGGACCACGCCAATCCCGTAAGTCCGGCCCCGTCCATGCCTTGCCCCTTCCGACGCTTCTCTTTAACATTCAACCTTCAAATCGAAGCTTCGCCCGCGGTTGTCGAACGGAGATCCCGATCTGGTCGGGACCTTCCACCGTATTTCCGAGCTATCCCCTTTCTTTTCAAACCATTGCGCACTCTTTTGCGCTCACGCAAAACTCAACTCTTTTGTTTTCAAGCGCTTCCGCACTCTTTGCAAAAAACCACCCGGGGTGGGGGGTCCTTACGGCTAACCAGCTCACTCCTGGGTTCAACGTTTCAACGTTCAAATCGAAGATCCCGATCGGGTCGGGACGTTCCGACGTTCAAACATTTCAACGTGTTCTCGCCACCCCGTTTTTCCCCCTCCCGAAGGCCAGTGGCTTTTCCGCAACATGGGACTTCGCGCCCATTGTGTGGCGCTCCCGTACCTTGCACCATAAAAGTGCACGCTGGGGCGAAGTGCGCCTCGCGCGCTTGGCCGCCCGCCTCGACTTGGTCATGGATGGATGGGAGCCGAATCAGATCGACCCCGACCGCGTCGGAGTCGTCAGTGAAAACTTTATGGGCACACTGAACCGCGCACAACTGGAAAGTCTCGAACGCCGTGGCTTGCAACTCACCATCCTGGCCTCCGCCTTTGTTCTGGTGCAGGCTGCCGGCCTCGCCATGTTTATGTAC
>Ga0210405_10001379_pt1 | contig 27822 bp, 23 predicted proteins | sample IncBWH11MmetaG_FD_155492 | JGI IMG/M metagenome (GOLD analysis project Ga0210405, IMG submission 155492) | Forest soil microbial communities from Barre Woods Harvard Forest LTER site, Petersham, Massachusetts, United States - Inc-BW-H-11-M | ecosystem: Environmental > Terrestrial > Soil >...
CATTACCGCCGTAGGAATCGCTTCGATAGGCTTTTGCATCTCCTTGGCGAACTTTTGGACGAAATGGCTGACGAGCAAAGGAATGTCTTCTTTTCGCTCTCTCAGCGGGGGAATACGGATCGGAAACACATTCAACCGATAATATAAATCAGTGCGAAATTCCTTGTCCGCGATCATCTTCTCGAGATCGCGATTCGTAGCCGCCACCAGGCGGATATTCACCTTCCGCGTGTGCGTGCTGCCGAGACGTTCAAATTCCCGCTCCTGGAGAGCCCGCAGCAGCTTCGGCTGAATCTCAAGGGGGATGTCACCCACTTCATCTAAAAACAGAGTGCCTTGATCCGCGAGCTCCAGCCGTCCAATTTTTTGGGAGATCGCGCCGGTAAACGCTCCCTTTTCGTGGCCAAACAATTCGCTTTCCAGCAACCCGGTTGGTATGGCGGCGCAGTTCAGCTTCACGAGGGTCCGCTGTTTGCGGCGGCTTCGGTCGTGAATCGCCCGCGCGATCAACTCTTTCCCCGTTCCGGTTTCGCCAAGCAACAGAACAGTGGAATCGCTGGGAGCAACTGTTTCCACCTGTTGCAAAACGTGCTTTAGCGTCGCGCTGTTCCCGATGATCTGCTCGAAACCCATCTCGCTGCGAAATTCCTCTTCCAGGTAAAGTTTTTCCTGGGCGAGCTTGTCCCTGAGTTCGGAAATTTCCCGGTACGCCAACGCGTTTTCAATGGCGATGGCTATCTGCCCTGAGGCCCGGCTGAGGAAATCGATGTCTTCCGGCGAAAACGGAGTCTCCGTTGTGCGTAAAATTGACAGGATTCCGAGGGCCCGGCCGCGATTCACAAGAGGTATATTGCAAGCGACTCTTAGGCCCTCCGCAGCCGCGACGTCGTATGTCTCAGGCGCGAGTTCCTCAAGTTCGCGCATGTCAAGGACTACCGGTTTCAAGGTGTCCATCGCTTTCTTAACGGCCGCGCTCGGCGTTACAAACAACTCTTCCTTGATGACTCCCTTGCCGTGGGGAAAATCCACGACAAAGACCCTAAACTTTCCCGAAACTGCATCGGGCAACGCAACATCTACGCCATCAGCGTGTGTGACTTCGCGTATATTCGCTGCGACCGCCCGCAAGACCTCCCGCAGGTCGAGGCTCGACGTAATTTTGGCGGTTAGATTCAGGAGCAGCTCTAACCGCTCGTTTTGACGTTGAAGTTCCGTTTCAGTGCTCATGGCAATTCAAGCCTGCCGATTAGACCGCGTACTCACAACCCGTGATTCATTGACTGCGTCCATTGAGACTCTCCCTTTTGATGATTAGGAAACTTATCCGAACAAACTCACATGTCAAGTTCTCCTTCATCGATATCAGCACTTTAGATGAATCCTGCTGAGCAAGAGCCTCAAAAAATCACTCGCGTCGGAATCGGCGGGCGAATACCAAAGGAAGCCGCGCGAAGTGTCGCAAGTTCCGGGATCAACGCTCTTTTCGGCCGTTCTGATTCGCTGCCAACTTACTCCATGGGATAGAAAGCTAGCCAGTGACTGTCAGCGTGAACAAGATTAATCTCGTGCGCGTTTTGCGCATCGAAGTGATATGCACGAGATCGTAGTCTTGTTGAGTTTAAGACTTTTGGCGGTTTGGACTATCGGTCCATTCGTGGTTTTTATCGTTTATCACGTTCCACCACTCCGCAGATTTCTTGGATTCGATGATCCCATTAAGTGACCCTGGGATCTAGGCATCCCGGAATGAATGGGACCCGCGAATTTTGACCGCAGATAGCTAGAAAGATTGGCTGCCCCCTCGAGGATTCGACCCCGATGGCTGATGCAAAGTCTCCGATCCCTTTCCTCGAACCCATTCGAGTCGCTTCGCCACCTTCGACAATTTCAACAGTTTCAACATCGCTTGGCTTCGACACTTTCGACTTCCGCTCAATCTTCTCCTGAAAATTCAGCGACTTACGGTTTTGTAGGTTTGGCGCAGGTCTTGCCTTTATTCGGCATGTAGCGGAAAGGCAGTGTTCAAGACTATGGGCTTGCCTTTCGCTGCCACAGAGCTAATCAGGAGGTTTGCTATGAACCACAACGCAGAACCTATGGCTGGCCTGACTGATGCTGCACCGGAACAAATGCTCGTCGTTGCCGCCAAGAACGGAGAGGAACAGGCATTTGAAACTCTCTTCAAACGTCATCGGCAAAGGATCCTTCATGTTGTGCGGCGATACGCACATGTCCGGGAAGACGCGGAAGACATTGTCCAGCAAAGCTTCCAAAAGGCTTTCGTCCATTTGCACAAGTTCGAAGGGAAATCCTCCTTCTCCACCTGGTTAACGCGGATCGCTATCAACGAATCCCTGATGTTACTGCGCCATGGCCGCGCGCTGCGCGAGGTGTTGGTCGACGATCATAGTGAGGCCGAAGGAAATGCAGTCAGTCTGGAAATGCCCGATTCAAGTCCCGACCCCGAAGCCAGCTACCTGCGGCGGGAGAGAGTGCAAATTCTGTCCGAGACGCTTGGGAATTTGCGACCGGGAATGCGGAAAGCCATCGAGTTGCGGGAACTCGCAGAGCTATCGACTGAGGAAACTGCCCGGCGCATGGGTGTTTCGGTCGCGGCCGTCAAAGGGCGGCTCTTCCATGCGAGAAAGAAGTTACAAGAACAATTGAGCCGTTATTTGAAGTCCAATTCGACGCATAGAAAAAACACTACAGGCGATACCACGGGGCACATTTCGCAAAATCGCCTTTGCAATGCGTCTGGTTTGTGAGGAAAAGAGCATGTTGAAGATCAGCTTTAGTGAAACGCCTTCAGAAGAGAGATGGGTTCTGCATGGCCGGCTTACTGGTCCCTGGGTTCGCGAACTCAGGGCCTGCTGGAAAAAGAATCACCACAGAGATGAGCAGCGAACCTGCATTGTGGACCTGAACGAAATAACGGTCGTCGACGAGAGCGGCGAGCGGCTCTTACGCCTCCTGGTGAAGGAAGGAGCGCAATGCATTGCCACTGGCGTCTACATCAAACATGTTCTTGGGAAATTGACGAGCAAAGGCAGAGGGTCGGTCCTCAACCGGCTCCCCGGATTTTTCCTTGCGGCTGCGGTAGCAGCATTCTCCGTACGCTTTGGAGCGGAATGCATTGCCACTGGTGTTTACGTCAAACACGTTTTTGAGCAATTGACCGCCAAAGGCAGAAGCTCCGTCATCAACCGGCTTACCGGATTTTTCTTTGCGGCTGTGGTAGCAGTATTCGCCGTCCTCATTGGCGGCACAACCGCCAAAGCGCAGAGCACTGCGGTCACCGGAAGCGTGCCGAGCGGGCCAGCAACCGACCAGGTAGTCCAGCTGACTCTCCGGGACGCCGTCAACACGGCGTTGCGATTCAACCTCGGAGCGATCGAAAGTGGACAAAACGCTCAGATTGCCCGCGGTCAGCGGCTACTCGCGCTTAGCAGTCTGCTGCCACAAATCAGCGCAGGCGCTTCTGAGAACGTCCAGCAGGTGAACCTCGCGACCTTCGGGCTCAACGGACTAAAAACAGGAATTCCTACTGTTGTTGGACCGTTCAGTTACAGCTCAGTGGATGTAAGCGTCAGTCAAACACTGTTCAGGTATGAATCCATCCAGCGGTTTCGCGCAGCCCGCACTGCTGAACAGGCCGCCCAACTGAGCTATCAGGACATCCTGGATGTGGTCACACTCACCGTCGGCAACGCCTATTTGCAGATCATCGAGGAAGACTCTCGAATTAAGGCGCAGGAAGCCCAGGTACAGAATGCGAGAGCTCTTTACGATCGGGCAGTCGATCAGGTGCAGGCGGGTACGGCCCCACGAATCGAGGCAACACGCACCGAAGTTCAGTTGCATACGGAGGAGTACAACCTAAGCATCGCGCGGAACAATTTTCAAGTAGCGAAACTAGCCCTTGGGCGTGCAACCGGACTCCCGCTCGGGCAGCAGTTTGAACTGGCCGACGCGCTCCCCTATTCCGACATCAGTCCGCTCAGCGTCGACGAAGCGCTGCAAATTGCGTACAAGTCGCGCAGCGATTTCCGTTCAGCGCTCGCCTCCCAAAAGGCCGCCGCGCAGACGCTTTCAGCTACTAAAGGCGAACGATATCCCATCGTGGCCGTGAACGGAGACTACGGCGACATTGGGCCAACGTTTGGCCACTCGCATGGAGATTTCACATTTCAGGCTGGAATCAGGGTTCCGCTTTTCACCGGCGGACGGATCAAGGGTGACATTACCCAGGCAGAAGCTGAATTACGGCAGCGAAAGGCCGAAGCGGAAAACATTCGCGGGCAGATTGACTATGACGTGCGAACGGCTTTTCTCAATCTCAATGCGGCCAAAGAACAAGTCGCGGTTGCGAAACAGAACGTCGAACTTGCCAATGAGAGCCTCGCTCGGTCGAAAGACCGGTTCACTTCCGGAGTGACCGACAGCGTAGAAGTGGTCCAGGCCGAGCAGGCTCTCGCCAGCGCTAACGATCAATACATAACCAGCCTCTACAACCACAACTTCTCAAAACTTTCGCTGGCGCGTGCGCTCGGAGTAGCACGCACGAACTACGAACAATATTTAGGAGCAAAGTAATGCCGAACAAGAATGGTACGGAAACCATGGAACCTGATGAAAAGCTGACAATTAATCTTGCGGATGATAAAGCCGGTTCACCGTCGAAAGAGAGAACCGACAAACCCTCAACAAGCCGGCGCAAGAAAATCCTCGTGATTTCGGCTGTGGTCGTGGTTGCCATCGTAGCCGCCTATTTCGCGTGGAATGCTTTTCGCTACGAAGACACCGACGATGCGCAGATAGACGGGCATGTTATGCCTCTGAGTGCCCGAATCAGTGGGCACATCCAAGAGGTGCACGTTATTGAAGGCCAGCTTGTTCGTGCCGGCGATGTCCTTGTCACGATTGATCCTGAGGACTACAAGACCGCGGCGGAACAGGCGCAAGCGAATCTGACGAATGCCCTAGCCACAGCCGCGAGTTCGCATTGGAGCGTGCCCATTACCTTCATAACGGTCTACAGCAATCTGGATTCAGCGAAAACTGCGGTGGCTAACGCTGAAGCGGGACTCCGGGCAGCCGAGCAAAACTGCGAATCGGCTAAGGCTGCGCTGACGCAGGCCGAGGCCAATGCTGTCAAGAGTGATGCAGACCTCGAACGTGCCAAACAGCTCGTCGCGAGAGAAGATATCTCCCGCCAGCAGTACGATCAGGCGGTCGCCGGGGCAACAGCAAACCGAGCGGCGGTTGTCTCAGCACAGGCCGGCGTCCACGCCGCCGAACAGGCCGTGCAGCAAGCACAAGGGAAACTTCTGCAGGCCAAGAACGACTTGAAGACGGCAGAGACCGCGCCCGATCAGATCTCACTGATGCGCGCCAATGCCCTGGCAGCCGATGCTCAGGCGTCGCAAAGAAAGGCGCAATTCGCGCAAGCACAATTGAATCTGAGCTACACCATCATTCGGTCTCCGGTTACAGGAATCATCGGCAAGAGAAACGTCGAGGTCGGCCAGAACGTGAATGTCGGCCAGGAGCTTTTAGACGTGGTGCCACTCGATGATGTTTGGGTCACGGCCAATTTCAAGGAAACGCAGCTCGAGCACATGCGGCCTGGGCAACGCGTGAAAATCAAGGTGGATGCTTACGGTCGCGCGTGGTATGGACGCGTGACCAACATGGGCGGCGGCACTGGGTCGGTTTTTAGCCTGCTGCCTCCTGAAAACGCGACAGGCAATTACGTGAAGGTCGTGCAGAGGGTGCCGGTGCGCATCGATTTCGACCGCACGGAGGGGCAGGATTTCAATGCGGAGGGAATGTTGAAGCCGGGATTGTCCGTCGTGCCAGACGTGAGGGTGCGATGAGCACAGCGGGCGCTCTGACGACTGAGCAAGCCACGTGGCAGCCAAAGGTCAACCCATGGATCATCGGCGTAGCGGTTTCGTTGGCTGCGTTCATGGAGGCGCTCGATACCAGCATTGCCAACGTAGCGCTTCCGCACATTGCGGGCAGCATGGGCGCGAGCAATGATGAGAGCACGTGGGTCTTGACCAGTTACCTGGTGTCGAACGCCGTTGTACTTCCGATCAGCGGCTTCCTCGTTGGCTGGCTCGGACGCAAGCGTTTCTTTCTGATGTGCGTCGCCTTTTTTACGGTTAGCTCGTTTTTGTGTGGTGTCGCGCCGAGCCTCGGAATGCTGCTCCTTTTCCGAGTGCTGCAAGGGGCCTTCGGTGGCGGACTGCAGCCAATGACCCAGGCAATCCTGGCGGACACTTTCCCTCCGGAGAAACGCGGGTTGGCCTTCGCATTGTATGGAATCACGGTCATTTGTGGCCCCGCTATTGGTCCCACGCTGGGCGGCTGGATTACGGATAACTATTCCTGGCGCTGGATTTTTTATATCAACGTTCCCGTGGGAATTCTGGCTGTCTTGCTGGTTTCTCAGCTACTCGAAGATCCACCCTACTTGTCCCGTCTGAAAGCTACCATTGCGAAATTCGACTACATTGGGTTTGGCCTACTCGCCGTCGGGGTAGGCGCTCTCCAGGTTGCGCTCGACAAAGGACAGGAGGACGACTGGTTCGGGTCGCGTTTCATTACCACACTGATCATTATCGCCGCCGTGGGTTTGGTGTCCCTCGTTATCTGGGAGTGCCGCCACAAGGAACCCATCGTGGATGTCCATCTGTTCAAACAGTTTAATTTTGCGAGCTGCAATCTTATGATGTTCGTGCTTGGTGCCGTTCTGTTCAGTTCCACCGTCCTTCTTCCCCAGTTCTTGCAAACGCTCATGGGTTACACGGCGCAAAAGGCCGGCATGGTCATTTCGATGGCGGCTATTCTTCTGGTTTTCCTTCTGCCGGTGGTCGGGCGCCTCGCCGGGCACTTTCAGGCGCGGCACCTTCTCGCTTTCGGCTGGATCGCACTCGCGGTGGCCATGTATTTCTCATGCAAGCACATCGATCTACTCATCAGCTTTCGTTCTGCCGCGTGGATGCGCATTTGGCAGTACCTGCCGGTTGGATTTTTATTCGTTCCGCTCACGATGGCTGCCTATGTCGGCCTGCCGGAGTCAAAAAGCAACGCTGCGGCCGGTTTGATCAACTTCACGCGCAATATCGGGCAGAGCGTAGGAACCTCGGCTGTGACTACGTTGCTTGCACGCCGAGGTCAATACCACCAGTCCGTTCTCGCCGGGTACACACGCTCTCACCGGTTCGATGCGGCCGTCGCAGGCTTGGCGAACCGTCTAACCCATGTTGGTCTAAGCATGCACTCGGCCCAACAACAGGCACTTGCCAGAATGTACAGCTTCGTAATGGCACAGGCGCAGGCCCTCTCTTACGTTGATATTTACTGGCTGCTCGCCGCGACCTCCGCGGTGATGTTTTTATTGTGCTTCCTGCTTGCCAAGAACGAGCCCGGCAAGGGCGGCCAGGTTGCCGTTCACTGAGGACGTACTTCTTACGATGACCTTATTTCGTGAGATCGGCACCATGGTTCTGCTGGTGATACTCACGCTCTGGCTGCAGTCTGCCGGGCTCGCGGCGCTCATATTTTGGGTCAGACGCGCTGTAGCCGGTGATCTCCACAGACTCGGGCCGTTTCGCTCTACCGCACTGGTGGTGCAACTCACAGCCACGGTGGTCGTTTTGCACGGTGCACTAATTGTATTCTGGGCGAGCTGCTATCGTTGGCTTTGCTTACCTTCCTGGGAATCTGCTCTTTATTTTTCGGCCAGCAGCTATGCCACTGTGGGCTATGGCGAGGTAGTTCTGCCATCAAACTGGCGGATGTTGGGGCCGCTCGAGAGCATCATCGGCGTGTTGATGTGCGGAATATCCGTGAGCGTCTTGTTTGCAACAGTCGCTCGGCTCGTCAACCGCGATGCGCGATCTTCGCATTAATCCTTTAGCGGGCCGTTAAATAGAACTTTGGGCAAGGGGAGCTAATCCAAACAGGTACGGGAGGTAGTAGATTTGCGCGCAATGGTTTTTGACCGCTACGATGAGCCGGACGTTACCTTGCTCTTGGTCCCGGTCTTTTACGCGATTTTTGTCTTGGACCTGAAGTGGATTACGTGGGACGTAACAGCCAAGGAAAGGTAGTCGGGTTCTGCCGAGTTTCAAATCGGCTGAGACTGAGGACCTTACTGCTACACGGCATCGCGCCGCCAAAAATTTCCCTGAGCGACTCGCTCAAGCTACCCGGAGGCCGCTATGATCAAATTCTTCGCGCAATTATTCCGGGGACTTCACTACATTGTCGGCATATCCGCTCCTCCGCCTGGCACCAGTGATCGCAAATTCGTGTTCGCGTGGCTTGGCGGCATCGCGTTCATTGTGGCCTTTTTCTTGATCCTGATCTTCTACATCATTCCTTCTCTGTACTTCAGGCATTGAGTAACCCATGGCAGCAGCAAACAAAAGAATTATGGGCCAGGCCAGCCGTCACTCGGTCAATTCGAAAGAGGTTCCTATGTCAAAAGTCTGGCTAATTACCGGAGCTTCCCGCGGCCTTGGCCGGGCGTTCACGCAAGAGGCACTCAAAGCCGGAGACTGGGTCGTGGCCACGGCCCGCAATTCGGAGCATCTCACGGCGGCCTCATGGCTGCCGGCCAGGCATGGGGGGTAGCTACCTTTCAAGTGCAGCACGATTCCAGTTGCCAAGGGTTGCGGCGGCTTCGTAGGTGCTTTGAGAAAACTCGAGCAATGAGGCGGTGGGCGACTCCGCCTTGCGTACATCGTCGTACATCAGGAGGAATTCGCCGAGCTGACGGTCGTAAAAGGCGGGATCCGGACGGACCCGCTGTTCTTTGAATCCCTGGGGCTCAGGAGCCGCGTAGGAGTAAAACGCCGCACCCTGGATGTTGCCGCCGCCGGGCCAAAAGCCAACACTGCTCACTTCGTGGGAATAGGCTTCCCGAGTCATGGCGTCAACGCCGGGCCGCTCCGGGGCGCGGCGACCTGAAAACCGGGTGACCGCAAGATCGAAACTTCCCCAGAAGAAGTGCACGGGGCTGGACTTGCCGATGAATTTGGCCCTGAATTGGTTGAGAACCGTATCTACGGATAAGAGTATGCGCCAGAATTTTTCGACGGAGACGCGGTCGTAGGAGGCATGCACCCGATCCTGATCAAAAGGAATCGGATCGGGAATTTCGACCGGCGTTCTCCAGATTTTCACTTCAATCCCCGCCGATCGAAGCAATTCCATGAATTCCTGGTAGAACTCCGCCACCGAGTGCGGCTCCAGCGGGAGGGTCTTCACCAATCCGTCATTCGTCTGCAGCACAAGCTGATGCCGAATGAAGTCAAACCAGAGTTCGAATGTTCTTTGGCCATAGGGGATGCGAGAGGTGGTCAAACCGCGAGCCGTTACGTACAACGGGACATTCCACCAGTGGTTCACGACCGGCGTCAGCCGTAGCCGGACCTTGCCGACTATTTGAGTCCACATATGCAGAGTTGCATAGGTATCTTTCCATGAGCTCAGAGGCAGAGCGGGCCAACATTCGGGTTGATCGGCAAGGACATGAGCCATGGTGAAGTTCTATGGTTGTTGCTGCCAACCGCCGCCGAGCGCCCTGTAGAGTTGCACAAGACTCTGGTACTCCGTGCCGCGCGCCTGCGCGAGCGTGAGTTCAGCGGTAAAGAGCGACCGTTGGCCATCCAACACTTCGAGATAGGTCGTGGTGCCTCCCTTGTAACGCAGGTTAGAGAGGCGGACGGATTCCTGCAAGTCCGCGACGGTATCCTCCTGGCGAACTCGGACCTGATGGAATTTCTGATAGCCGATCAGCGCATCGGAGACGTCCCCGAACGCGCGTTGGATCGTTTGCCGATAAGCGATTAGAGCCTGCCGATTCTGTGATTCGGCAAGCCGCAGATTTCCGCGCAGGGCTCCTCCCGTGAAAATGGGCTGGCTCACTTGGGCGCCGTACGACCAGATTCCGGCTTGCGAACTAAACAAGCTGGAGAAAGCGCTACTTCGTCCAAACGACCCGCCCCCGGAGCCTGTCAGCGAGATTTGCGGAAAGAACTGGGCTTTGGCGACGCCGATCTCGGCGTTCGCCGCGACCAGGATTTGCTCGGCCTCGCGAATATCGGGCCGGCGCTCGATCAGCGAGGAAGGCAGGCCCGCCGGAACCTCGGGAGGAAGCGGCTGCTCCACAAGCGGGTGTCCACGCGTCACGGCCTGAGGGTAGTTGCCCAGGAGAATGCTGATGGCATTTTCTTCCTGTGCGATCTGCCGCTCCAGGTCAGGAATCTGGGCATTTGCGGTATCGAGGACTTGTTGAGCCTGAAGCACGTCAAGCTTTGTCGCCACGCCGTGCTCGACACGAAGATTGGTAAGCTTCACCGAGTCTTCCTGAGTTTTCACCGTCTCGCGAGTGATTTGGAGTTGAAGGTCAAGCTGGAGGAGCGCAAAGTAGTCGCTCGCCACGTCGCTCACAAGCGTTAATATGACCGTCTGCCGCGCATCCTCTGTTGCAAGGAGTTGCGCACGTGAGGCTTCGGTCGCACGCCGCAGTTTCCCGAATAAATCCAATTGGAACGCTGCGTCGGCAGTAAGGAGCAGAAAATTTGACGTGGTCTGGAAGTTATGTTCCTTCCCGCCGCTGAAATTGCCGTTCCCTTGGACCTGTGGAAAAAGATTAGAACGCGTTATGGTAACCTGCGCACGCGCTGAATTGATGCGCTCCGTGGCGAGTTGCAAGTCGTAGTTTTGCTTTAGCGCGGTGCGGATGAGCTCTTGTAATTGCGTGTCCTGGAAGACTTGCCACCAGGGAAGATCGGCGTAAGACGCTGCCTGCGCCTGGACCTGCGGGTTTTCGCTCAGATCGCGGAAGGTCGCTGGGTTTTGGGCAGCGGGACGGTGGTAGTTGGGGCCGACGGCGCACCCCGCGACTAAAGTTGAAGCTATCGTGGCGGCCATGAATCGCGTTAGTTTCTTCATTGGCATGCTACGCCGTTCTTCCTTCGCGCCATCCTTGCGGTAATTCATTTTAGTCCGCCTCCGCTGGCGTAGGTGTTGCCGGCAGCGCTCCCGAAGCGCGCTCCTTCCCGGCACCGGACCATTTCTCCACCAGGTAAAAAATGGCGGGCACAAAGAAGATGCCGATCGCACTGGCTGCCAGCATCCCGCCAATCACCGTGGTGCCCATGATTTGGCGGGCCACCGATCCGGCGCCGGTGGCCGTCCACAGCGGGACGCAGCCGAGGATAAACGCAAAAGAAGTCATCAAGATCGGGCGCAGGCGGAGCCTGGCGCCCTCGAGCGCCGCATCCGCCAGCGGCTTTCCGTTTTCGTATTGTTCCTTGGCGAACTCGACGATCAAAATCGCGTTCTTAGCGGCCAAGCCGATGAGCATGACTAGTCCGATTTGCGAGTAAACATCATTCTCGATTTGGACCAGGTAAGGTGGCAGAAAAATGCCGAGCAGCAAGCGGCGCAGCCAAAGGATTCCAAAGGCTCCAAAGATCGCCACGGGTGTGCTCAGGAGAACGCTGAAGGGTAGCGTCCAGCTTTCGTACAGCGCCGCCAGAATCAGAAACACGAACAATAGAGAAAGTCCGAAGATTACGGAAGCGGGTACTCCCTCCCGCGCTTTCTGTTCCTGAAAGGACATACCCAAGTAGTCGAAGCCCATCTCGCGCGGCATCGTCTGTTTGAAAACGTCTTCAAGCGCCGCCGTGGCCTGGTCCGCGCTGTAGCCTGGCGCCGCGCTGCCATTGATTTGCGCCGAACGGTACTCGTTGAAACGCATGGTAAACTCCGGTCCGAGCCGCGGTTTTACGCTAGTTAGCGTGGAAAGCGGGACGTTCTCCCCTTTGCTGTTGCGAACGTAGAACTGCCCGAGGTTTTCCGCCTTGGCGCGGTCTTCGCCTTCCGCCTCGATGTACACCTGCCATTGACGGCCGAAACGGTTGAAATAGTTAATGAAGTACCCGCCCATGAAAGCCTGGATGGTGCGGTAGACATCGTTGAGGGGCACACCCTGCTTCAGGACCTTGTCGCGGTCTACCTCGACGAACATCTGTGGCACGCTGGACAGGAAGGTCGTGCTCAAACCAGCGAGTTCGGGGCGCTTGTGGGCCGCTTCCAGGAATGTGCCTAGGTTCTTGGCGAGGAACTGAACATCATTGCCAGCGCGGTCCTCCAAGACAAACGTGAAGCCTCCGGAGGTGCCCACTCCAGGAATCGCGGGGGGCGAGAAACTGAAGGCGATCGCCGCGGGCAACCGGCTCAATTCCTGATTGAGGTGCGCCTTAATGGCTTGAAATTGTTCGGCGCGTGTCGTGCGCTCATCCCAAGGCTTGAGCGTGACAAAAAAGAACGCGTTGTAACTTGTGCGCACAAAGCTGAGCAAACTAAAACCGACGACGCTGGTCGAGTATCGAACTCCCGGTGTATTTGCCAGGATTTTTTCAACGTCAGCCGCGACGGCCGTCGTGCGTTCCAACGAAGCTCCGTTCGGGAGCTGGAGATTGATGTAGGCATAGCCCTGGTCTTCGTCCGGAAGGAAGCTCGAGGGGACTCGGTTGGCAAAAAAACCGCCCGCCAAGCTAAACGCCACGAGCAACACAACCACGACGACGGTCTTTCGGAGTAGTGCCGCGCTCCAACGGACGTAGCCCTCGGTTGCATGCTCGAACGAGCGGTTAAACCAATCGAAAAATCGTCTGAGCAATCCCCGGCTCTGTGTCCGTGGCCGGAGCAACAGTGCGGCAAGCGCGGGGCTGAGCGTGAGCGCGTTGAAAGCAGACAGGAGCACCGAGATCGCGATGGTGACCGCGAATTGCTGGTAAAGCCGGCCGGTGATGCCGGGAATAAAGGCTGTCGGCACAAATACCGCGGAGAGAACCAAAGCGATGCCAACAACGGGGCCGGAGAGCTCTTCCATTGCTTTCAAGGCCGCGTTCTTCGGCGTCATGCCTTCCTCGATGTGCCGTTCCACACCTTCGACCACGACGATGGCGTCGTCCACCACGAGGCCGATCGCCAGCACCAGACCAAAGAGAGAAAGCGTATTGATGGAAAAACCGAACAAGGGGAAAAACACAAACGTGCCGACCAGCGAGACCGGTACGGCCAACAGCGGGATCAGCGTAGCGCGCCAGCCCTGCAAGAAAACGTAGACGACCAGGATCACCAGTGCGATGGCGATCAAAAGAGTCACGACAATTTCCTTGATGCCTTCCGTGACCGCGCGCGTGGTGTCCAGTGCGATGGCGTAATCCATGTCTTCCGGAAAACGCTGCTTCATCTCGGCCATCAGCTTCTTGATCCCTGCGGCTGCGTCAACCGCGTTCGAACCCGGCAGCTGGTAGGCAGCAACGATGGCGCTCGGTTTCCCATTCAGGCGGCCTGCTACGCTGTAGTCCTGGGAACCCAGTTCGATCCGGGCGACATCACGGACCCGCACAGTCCCCCCGTCGGGAGTTTCACGCACGACGATCCGTCCGAATTCTTCCGGGGACACAAGGCGGCCCTGCGCGAGAACCGAGTAGGTGAATTCCTGGCCCTTGGGCGCCGGTTCGCCGCCAGCCTTCCCAGCCGGGTTCACTGTGTTCTGGGCCTGAATAGCGCTGACGATTTCGGGAACGGTGATGCCCAGTTTCGCCAACGTGTCGGGCTTCACCCACAGCCGCATCGCGTATTGGCCCGCACCGAATATCTGAACGTTGCCGATGCCCGGCGAGCGCGTGAACGGATCGTTGATATTGATGTAGGCGTAGTTCGCCAGAAACTTGGCGTCATACGTTCCATGCGGCGAGTACAAGGCAACTAACATGAGAGGGGCGGTTACCGACTTCCGGACGGTAATTCCGTAGTTGTTGACGTCCACCGGAAGCTGGGAAGCGGCCTGCGTTTCGCGCGACTGAGTGAGAATAAAATCCGTGTTCGGATCGGTTTTTATGTCGAAGTCCACGATCAGGGTCGTGTTCGAGTTGCCCGTGGCATTCAGCGAATACATATAATTCATGTTGTCCACACCGCTCATCTGCTGTTCGATGGGCGTGGCAACCGCCTGTTCGAGGGTTTGCGCGTCCGCGCCGACGTAGGTGGCCAGAACCTGAACCTCCGGCGGAGCGATGTTGGGGAACTGCGCGACCGGCAAACTTAGGATCGTGATGGTGCCTACAATCACCATGACGATGGAAATCACCATGGCGACGATGGGACGGTTGATAAAGAACTTTGACATCGCGTTACCTCCCCTTACTCTCCGAGGTAAACGGCTTGGGGTTCACTTGCGTGCCCGGACGCGCCTTCTGTACGCCCTCGGCAACCACACGTTCGCCTTGCTTGAGCCCTTCCGCAACAATCCACTGGGTACCAACACGGTCCCCAACCGTGACCGTTCGAATGCTAACTTTGTCGTCGCCGCCTACAACCGCAACCTGGTAGCCGCCTTGGAGCTCTGACACCGCGCGTTGAGGAACAAGCAGCGCGCCTTGTTGCAGCCGGATGACGGCGCGAACTTTCCCGTAACCGCCGGGCCGCAGAATATTGTTTGGATTGTGAAACAACCCGGCGATCCGAATTGCGCCCGTGCCCTCGTTGACTTGGCGGTCGGCGAAGTAGAAAGTGCCCTCGTACGGATACGTTGAGCCGTCCGCCAAAATCAGTTGGAGGCGCAGATCCTTGTCCGCCGCTAGACGGCTGGATTCTGTTGGGAAGCGCCTCCGCCATTCGAGATACTGAGGCTCGCCCACCGTGAAATAAACCTTGATGGGATCGACGGTGGAGACGGAGGTCACTGGCCCGCTGCTTAGATTGACCAGGGCGCCTACTTGAAGTTGCGCCTGACCCGCGATGCCGTCAATGGGCGCAACGAGCCGGGTGAAATCCAGGTTGATCCTGGCCGTTTCAACGGCGGCCTCAGCCGACTTAATTTGAGCTTGCGCCGTTGCCACCGTAGCCTTTGCCGCCATGTTGTTCTGGACGGCGTTGTCCAAATCCTGCTGGCTGGCGGCTTGCTCTTTCGCGAGCGGCGTGTAGCGGTTCACGTCCAGTTCGGTCCTGCCTTGCACCGCCTGGGCGTTGGCCAGCGCGGCCTTGGCCTGCGCCAACTGCCCTTCAGCCTGGTCGAGGGCCGCCTGAAAGGGCCGCGGGTCAATCTCGAAAAGCAATTGGCCCTTCTTAACGAAAGCACCTTCCTGGTAACCCTGCCTCATTATGTAGCCCGTGACCTGCGCGCGGACGTCTGCATTTGTGAGTCCGTCGAGCGTACCGATCCACTCACCATAAATCGGAACATCCTTCTGCTCAACCTGCACGACCTCCACGTCCGGCGAGGCGCCAGGCTGCGCTCCCGATACGTGCTTTGGGCGTACCGCTCCGATGATCACGCCAATGACTGCCAGGCAAAGCACTGCGCCTATCCAGAGTTTGTATTTCGAAATTCCGTTCATGGTACCCTCCAGCGGTAAAACCTTTCCCGAAATCGAGATTTCCTGTGTCCACGCCGCGCGGAATTGAATAAGCTGATGTTCCAACTGGGGAGGAGGATACACCAATCTTTCAAAACTCGTGAGAGCGCTCAGGCGGCGCGGTATCCTCCGTCCGCTAACAATCGCGGAGCGCGATCTTTTTGTGAGGCCCACATCCTACAACCGCTGCGTTGTATTTGCCAGCTTTCCGGGAGCAGTTCGGGGAAGCTTCGAGGTACGCCCGATGGGGTGTAGAAGACAGAAGTAACGTCTGGACCAACGAAATCGCTAATCCGGATCGCCCACCCCTGCGGTCTCCGCTTGAAGTGAATTCGCAGAGTTGATCAAATACTGTTGATGATCGACGGTGAATACCCTTCGCCCGTAAATCTTCACTTCAACGGACGTCTCGTCACGGTAAGGAAGCCAAAAGCCTTCAATTCTTTGGTATTGCCGGACAAAATCTGCTCGATTGACCCAGAAAGACGGCTTTTTAGCAGGGTGGCCGGCGATTTTTACAATCGCGAAGTCTTCGGCGTCGATCCATATTTTCCCCTCGAACAGATATTTCTCTTTGCGTTTCGGAGCAGCCTCCAGAACAAAGCAATGATACGGGCCTGCGTCCTCTTCCCCGGACAGCGTGAACGTGTAATTCGCCGTCGTGATCGCGCTGTCATGATGCTCCCGGCCGGAAGTCGTTTCGCTTTCGCTCTGTATTAGTCGGTCAAACACCAGGTGACGCACGATTCCCGGTCCTTTCTCAGAGCTCTTGTTGAACGTTTTCTTGTCGGGCGCCTGGTAGTCCACCCGTACCACCGCCTGCGCAGCCAATTTCCCCTCGGGGTTTCTGATCTCATACGTTCGGACTGCGGAATACCGTTGCAGTTGCTCGTTTCGCAGGCGGTTGCGTTCGAGCATTTTTGCGACCACCTCATCGCCCGTCAGGCCAGTTGGAGCGATGTAGCTCGGTAGAGCTGCCTCATGCATTGTCTCGCTCGCGACGCTTTGACCCTGTGCAATCGACGCCGCCGAAGCCGCTCCCAACACGATAGCGATCGCGGCCACTCTTTCAAATCGTCCCACATGAATTACCATAACCGGAAGTTACTCCTTTCTCTGCGTGTTCCCTTCCCCTGTTCCGTACTGCCAGTTACTCACCGAAACTGAGAATGAAGCCATCCACGCGCCGCTGGAAGCCCGTGAACTTGCCAAAGAATGGCGAAGTCACGTTGTTGTATACGTCATGAAAATTCCCGTGATTTGTGAGATTGATCGAATAGAGGCCGACCCGCACTTTGTGCCGCCTCCCACGCTCCGTGAAAGGCATATGCAGATGAAAGTCTCTGTAAGCCTGCGCGTCGAGTGAAAAAAACGTCGGGAAGCGCAGGCCGTTGGGCACTCCGGCATAATTCTGAAGCACGTCGACGTTGGAGTACGTAAAGCCCGTGTGGACGTCAACAACAGGACTCACCGTCAGCGACCACGGGAGGTGGAACACTCCCCAACTGACCACGCGGTGCGGCACGTCCGAAGGCAGAATGCCGGAAACATTGGGGCGGATCACAGGTTGCTCGAACGGCAGAAAAATGCTGGACGCGGTATTCAGGTCGCCCCGCGCGCGGCTCCAGATGTAGGAAACATTCAGGTCCGCATGCCGAACAGGTTGGAAGTGCAAGGTGGCCGAAAATTCATGATAGTTCGCTGTGCCCGTATTGAAGAGGCCCAATAGACCATCGCCTCCGAAAGCACCCAGCACGGGATTTACGATGAACAGATTGCGCGTCTGGCTATAAAGCCAGCTAACGCGAAGCGTCGCATTAGACCACAATTGCCGGTCGACTTCGACGTTCCCTACGAAACTGCGGGGACTGGAGTTGGGTCCGGACAGCACCCGCGAAGAGACGGGGCCAGTGCCGTCTCCGACGAAGGCGTTGAGGTAAGAAGTAGGAGATCCGATGAGTTGGCCTGCTTCGTCAAAAACACTTATGGTTCGCTGAGGATTGTGAATGAAGTCTGCTTCCAGCAAGGAAACGCGGTCGTAGAAGAGCCCTGCTCCAGCGCGAAAGACTGTCTTCTTGTTTTTTCCAGGTGCATACGCCACGCCAACGCGTGGCGCGAAGGCCGCGGTCCTTCCGACAGTCTCGCTCGTCAGTCGCCCTCCTAAATCGACTGCCAGTTGGTCGTTCACCATCCATCTGTCTTGGATGAATTCCTCTGTATCCGTCGCCGACGCGCTCCGCGCTCCATTGCTTGCGAAACTGATCTCTTCGGCAAGTGTGCCGTCTTGCCTCAGCAGTTGTACGGGATGCGGCAGGCTGCTGCCAGAATAAGACCTGTGCGTCACGTCCGCGCCAATTTTCAACTCATGCCGGCCAAGCCATTTTTTGGGCGCGAACTGAAATGTCGGATACGCTTCGAACTGATTGGCAGTTCTGGTCCAGGAGTCAAAAAAATTCCCGCCCCAACCCCCGGGATTGATCAGCATGTCCGCCGGCCCTTGACCGTGGGCATTGCTGTCAAACCGTGTGTAGCGCAAAGCGATCCTGAGCAATGCTCCCGAGCGAAAACTGCGAAGGTCCGAGATCCCGGCCGAGACGCCTTTTTGGTTGTAATCCGAGGATGCGGTCTGCGGCACCAGCGCCGTGATATTGGCAAACTGTGTGCGCATTGGGAAAACATTGACGTCCGCGCTTAACACATGCTGCGGAGACAGAATGGCCTGAATGCGAGTAAAGGAATTGAACCCTTGAGACTTGATTTCGTTTTTCGGCCAGGCCAATCCACGCACCGGATCTCTTCTGACGTCATACTCGAAAACTTCAGAAAAGTTCACTTTGCCGGCGCTGATAGGGCCACCGAAAGAAACCCGAGGCGTCGCTTGCGACACGCCGACGAAATGATCGTTCTTGCCGCGCAGGCTCACGTTGAAGTCTTTCACTTTGTAAAACCAGTCGCTCGGCGGCGGGATGGTTTCGATCTTTGTCAACCCTCCGGAAAAACCTCCGTTTTCGGCGCTGAAGGGCGTCTTGTCGACGTTGACCGCCTGAATAGCGTCGATTGGTACGGGGATTGAGAAGGACCCAGTGACGGGATCTACTGTCTTCGCAGAATCCACCTCCAACATTCCTTGATTCTCGGACGTGCCCCGGATGCTCAGTTTTCCATCCAGGCCGCGAATCACGCCTGGAACGAGAGGCAGCGCCTCCCGGAACTTCCGCTGTGCCAGGGGCAAAGTTTCCAACTGCTCGTTATTAACGGTTGCCGCCGGGAGCGAATACTCTGTTGAAACGTTTGTGGTCTGCTCTTTGACTTCGACCTTTTCCACTATCGTGTCAAACGTGAGGCTAATGTCGGCCACGGAAGCTTGATTCGCGTTTACAGATATCGTTTCAGCAAACGGCTTGAAGCCCTTTTGACTGATGCCAAGCGTATACGTGGCTCCGCGCAAACCCGTGAATTCATAATGTCCCGTCGAGTCCGTAAGAGTCGTAAGGGGTTGAGAATCCTGAGAGCTCTCTCTCAGCTCCACGCGGATGCCTTCGAGGGGACTTGGTTCTGCTAGCTGCCCAAGTACTTTCACAACTCCCCGGATCGTGCCTCTTGGGGATTGCGGTAGTTCACCCTTCGTCTGCGCGCGCGCCGTACCGGGGGCGCCGCTCAGGACGACAAGCAGCAAAACGCCTAGCGTGCGATTGCGATTGAAGGTCTCCCCCGGTCTATGGAACACCAAGAGGTCCATGCAACTAGTTCCCTTCCAGTCTCCCTATTCCGGACCGCCCTACCATGGCCTTGCTGGAGCTACGAAGCGCCCGCTGTCGGATCCCGTGCGACGAACTCTCTGGGCTCCTTCCTTTATAGAATGCTCTGATGCTTGGGAATGGGAGAACGGCACACGAAAATCAACCAGCTGATGATTGACTCGCTGGCCGGATACCCTACGAGGGGATTTTAGGCACAAACCACCTCACCAACAAGTCCGGCCATTTCCGCGGAGCACGCGGCTTCATTGCCGGGACATTTTTGCTACGAGGGCCGGCACAGCGCGGCGTGGAATCAAACGCTGCGCGAAAACGCTGAGCTTATTCACAAAACCGGGTATCACAAGTCCGCCACCGTTCGCCAACGATTCCAACGCTTCCTGCACGACGTCCTCGGGCGATTGATAAACGAAGCCAAACTTTCGATGGCCATTCTTGGCTTCCCCTGGGTGGCCATCGGCAAGAATTCGGCCGGGGCAAAGTGTGACCACACTCACTTTGCTCGATCGGAGTTCTTCCTGAAGCCCCAAAGAGAAACTTGTGAGAAAGGATTTCGTCGCCGCATAGAGGCTCGCATAGGGAATCGGCTGAAAGCCTGCCGTAGACGACACGTTGATGATCCCCGCTTGAGGATGTCCCAGCAACGAGGGTAAAAGCGAATATGTGAGTTCAACGACGGCGGCGTTATTCAAGCGCAGCATTTCCATCTGACGCTGCAGGGTTAGGTCTCGAAACGCTCCACGGACGCCGAAGCCCGCGTTGTTCACAAGTAGATTTACTTGAAGATTTCGGTCGCGTAGCTCCTGAGCGAGGCGCGCGCCGGCGGAAGGAGAAGCAAGGTCAAATTCAACTACCTCGGCGGCGACTGACAGGGATCCCCTTAGCTCACCTGCCAGCTCTTCCAGCCTGTCTCTCGATCTGGCAACGAGAATCACATTCTGTTTGCGCGCCGCCAGCGCATGCGCAAAAACTCTTCCGAGCCCTTGCGAAGCACCGGTGACGAGGGCAAAGCTGGAATTCCTCATGCCGCACACTCGGTCTGCTTACCGCATCCTCCACGGCGCTCGAACGTCGAGCGATCGCGCCTGCTTGAGGGACGCGCAAGAGACGCCATCGACCTACGCAATTTAGATACCCGGACGCTGGGAAAAGATACAAATCTTAATACCAAATCTTCGGCCGCTTTGCGAAGTGCATCCGCCGATAGTAGACGCAGTGGCCATCCTCAAAATTTTTTGTGCCTCTTTGCCAGGATCAAGAATCAAAGTGCGCGTAGGTGAAGTGCAGATACACATTCTCGACCGTCAGGCACTGCTAGCTGGCGGGAATACTCAGGGAGGTTGTATGTCCGAACTGCAGCAGTTCCCTACTTTGCCCAATCAGCCATTCCGGCTCGATGTCCCTCTTCACGAACTCTTGCAGCAGCCTTCGCATGATCCATCTCCTCACCGGCCAGAGTTACAGTTGAGGAAAGCCGAGTCCTTGCCGCCGGCCGTGTTTCCCCAGCATCCAGAGCTGTTTCGCGATCTCGATGAGCAGGATATCGCCGCGCACGAAGCCGTGGTCAGCACCGGCAAGCGCCACTGGCCCGCGTCCAAGGTCATGAGCACCATGCGCGGCTGGATGTTTCCGTACATCAAGTCACGCGTCCTGCCGGGCGATTTCCAGCCGATCATCGCCTACCTCTTCACCGAATGGAAATGTAATCTCGATTGTCACTACTGCTGGTCTTATGACAATCGCGTAAAGGGCATGACCGAAGACACGGCCCGGCGCGCCATCGACTGGTTGCACACGACGCCTTGCCGCGTGCTTGCGCCTACGGGCGGCGAGCCACTGCTGCGTCCTGATTTCGTCCACAAGGTCGTGTACTACGCGGCAAAAAAAGATTTCTGGGTCTACCTCGCCACGAACGGGCGTCTTCTGCGCCCGGAAGTAACCGACCGCCTCGCTGACGCTGGAATCGCGACAATCAATTTCGCCGTGGACACCATCAAGGAAAAGCCCGGACTGCCGAAAGCCTTGGAACACGTTCGCTCCTATTTCGACTACCTTGTCAAACGCCAATACCGCTACGGATATACCGTATTTTTCAACACCAACATCTGCCGCACCAATATCGACGACGTGAAAGAGCTGGCCAAAATCGCGCACGACAACGGCATCTCCATCACCTTTCACATCAACGAAGCACCCATGATGGAACAAGATCACTTCAAGCATTTGCACGAGAACGATACCTACATCCGGCCGCAAGACTTCCCGGTGGTCGACGATCTCCTGGACTGGCTCATCGACAAACAGCGCCAGGGCTGGAAGATGGTCGATTCCATTCCCCGCCTCCAAAACATGAAAGGCTTCATGCGCGGCGGCGGCGAACATTGGGGCTGCCGCGCCGGACAGAACTGGTTGATCGTCCGCACGGATGGAACTCTTGCCCCGTGCTTCCCCATGTACAACGCGAAATACGATTGGGGCACGGTTGAAAATCAGAAGTTCGACCTCAAACAGTTGGCCGAGATGAAGCAAGGCTGCGAACCACACTGTTTTTCAACGCTCGGCTACAACGTCGCCTATTGCTACAGCGCTGCTCGCGTCATGAAGTGGCTCATGAAGCAAGCTCGCAATGGCTTTCAGGGAGTGACCGGCAGTTTCGAGTAAGCCGGAACCAAGCACACGAAGTACCGCGAGGAGCGGATTTGTTCCCCAGGAGGTGATTTGTGTCCGCAGGATTGGCGCCAGCCCTGGCACGCTATCGCCCAACCGAGGGTTCGTTCGAGGCCTACAAGCGCGAACAATCCCGTATCGCGCGGCGAAGGCTATATCCCCTGGCGGCTTTCTACACAACGTACTCGCTGATCGTGACTCTGCTTGATTTGCGCACCGCGCACCCGTGGATCGGGATCGCTTTCTATCTGGCGGGCATCCCGGTGTGGAGCTTGGTGGAATATCTCTTTCATCGGTACGTCCTTCACGGCCGCTTCCCTCCCGGCAAAGGCCTGATTCGCCGCTTTCTTCACGAGCGGCTCGACCCTCTTCATTGGGAACACCATGAGCGGCCTTTTGACGGCTGGCATATCAGCGGCGAGCTCAAAGACATCTTGCCTCTTTTTTTTGTCGCCGCGCCCTTCAGTTTCCTCTTTCCCGTGTACACACTCCCCGCCCTGCTGGGCGGTGTCGTGCAAAGCTATGTCGGCGAAGAGTGGCTCCACTATTTTCTGCATTTCGGAAAGTCTCGCAATCCCTGGTTCCGGCATCTCAAGCGTTATCATCTGTATCATCACAGCCCCCGCGGAATAAAACTCGGTTACGGCATCACCAGTGGGGCTTGGGACGTTGTATTCCATACGCAGTACCCCACACTGGTTCGCTACTCACTCTCCCACAATAGTAGCGACCCTCGCACCAGGAAGATGACGCGATCCGAAGCCTCAAGACTTTTCCGCAAGAGATTAGAGAAACCATGACTCATAACGACACGACACTGAGTAACGAACGGGCCGGCAGTTCGCGATGGGGCCTTTCAGGGTCAACGCCCGTGTTTGGCCAACCTGGCGGCGCGTCAGACGAAATAAATATTTCTGGCAATCAGGTGTTGGTGGCGCTGGCGGCTGGCTTTTGCTTGATGGGCCCGCTTGTATGGGCGTTTGTGAGGTATTGGTTATTCGCGCTGTGAGGAGTGGGCGGAGCGAATCTCTACCATCGCAGGTTCTGCGAACTCGGCCTTAGACTCGTGCAAAAGAACGTGCGGTTGGTTTAACGCCCTTTCGCGTCGTTTCCTCTCAGAACGAGACAGGTCGACGCTGCCTTGGCAACGAGCTGGCTGCGTTCGTCTAAGACCTCGCACTCAACATAGCCTACGCTGCGCCCGCGGCGCACCACTTTGCCCTCGGCCCTCAAATTTGCTTCCCAGACGGGCCGGAAGAAATTGATCTTCAATTCCACCGTTGTAAAGGATTCCTCTGCCGCAAGTGTGCTCGCAAACGCCATTCCCATCGCGGCGTCCGCGATGTCGCATAGAATTCCGCCGTGCAGCGTCCCCATGGGATTTGCATGCTGCGGTCCGGCTGCCAACGTGACCGTAGCGCGTCCATCGGCTATGTCTTTCACTTCAAATCCAATCAGCCGCGCAATCGGCACGTCGTTCGTCTTTGCCCGTGTCCTAAAATCGGGTTTCGAGGGAATCTCCGCAGCACTCATCGCTTTTTCTCCCGGCTCTTCGATTCCTTCGCGCGAACGTTCGTTTCAAGGTATTGCTCTAGGTGATGGCAGGATAAATCAAGCGCGCCATCCCTCCGCTGCAGCCTGGCTACCATCAAGCCGCCTTCGAGTGTATTCACAATCAGCGTAGCCAGTTCCTTAGACTCGACGGCCGAGCGGATCTCACCCCTTCGCTTCCCTTCTTCGGCAATGGATCGAAGCCGGTCAAGCCAGTAGTCAAGCGCACGACGAGCTTTCCTACGCAACGGCGGATGCGCGTCATCGGCATCGATGGCTGTGTTGAGCAGCGGGCATCCCCCCGGTACAAGTCCAGCGCGCCGGTCCCGAAAGTTCCGGACAAACAATTTCAGGCGATCCACGCTGTTCGGAACGTCTTGCGTTCGCTCAAACCGCGCGTCTATCGCAAGCTTCCAGGCATAGTCGAAGGCCTCCCCCGCAAGTTGCTCTTTGCTTTCAAAGTGCCGATAGATCCCACCTTTTTCGAGACCTGTCGCTCGCATGAGGTCGGACAAGGCCGCGCCGTCATAGCCCTTCTGATTGAAGATCGGCGCCGCCTTGCGAATGATTTCCTGCCGGGTTTGCTCGCCTTTGCTCATGCCCGTCCTCCCGCCAGCCCTGCGACCAACTGGTCGCTAATCGCATTGTACCTCATATTCGATGCGACCGAACGGTCTCTTATCGCATCAAAAAGAGCCAGGAACCCGCATGAGCGCTGCCGCGGCTACCATCCCCGTTCCCCATCTGGCCACAACGCGGCCCGCCGTCAATCCCTGGATCGTCGCCATCGTCGTCACACTCGCTACCTTCATGGAATTGCTGGACACGGCCATCGCGAACGTCGCCCTGCCGCACATCGCCGGCGGCCTCGCCGTCAGCTACGACGAAAGCACCTGGGTGCTGACCAGCTATCTCGTATCCAACGCTGTCGTGCTGCCGCTTTCCGCGTGGCTTAGCCGCGTGTTTGGACGCAAGCGCTACTACATGGCTTGCGTGTTCCTCTTCACGGTAAGTTCCTTGTTGTGTGGATTAGCGCCCAGCTTGGGCTTGCTGATTTTCTTCCGCGTCTTGCAGGGCGTTGGCGGCGGCGGCCTTGCGCCCGTCGAGCAAGCCATTCTGGTAGACACTTTTCCGCCGAGCAAACGCCCTGCGGCCTTTGCCCTCTACAGCATGGCCATTGTGACCGCGCCCGCGATAGGTCCTCCCTTAGGCGGGTGGATCACCGATAGCTGGAGCTGGCGCTGGGTTTTCTTCATCAACATTCCTATTGGAATACTGTCGCTGATCCTCACCAAGCGTTTGGTATCGGACCCGCCCGAATTCACTCGTCAGGTCCAGGCGGCGCGGCGCGCCGGCAAGCTCAAGATTGACGGCCTGGGCATTGTGCTCGTCGCCCTGGGTTTCGCGTGCCTCGAAGTCGTGCTGGACCGCGGCCAAACGGAAGACTGGTTCGAGAGCAATTTCATCCTGATTTTCCTCACTGTGGCGATTGTCGCTCTAATCACCGCCGCTGTCTGGGAGTGGCGCCACCCCGACCCCGTGGTCGAGATTCGCCTTCTCGGCGAACGCAACTTCGCCATCGCCAACTTGTTCTATTTTCTGTTCGGCTTCACCCTCTTCGGTTCAACCGTGCTGATCCCGCAAATGCTCCAGAGCCTCTACGGCTACACGGCGACCGATGCCGGCCTGGTCCTCGGTCCCGGAGCGATGGTCATCGTCGTGCTGGCCCCGGTCATGGTAAGGCTTCTTCCAAAAGTCGGCGTGAAGCCCATGATCGCCGTAGGCTACTGCATTATCGCTCTCAGCATGTGGTACTTCGCGAGTTTCGATCTCGGCACCGACTATAAGCATGAGGCATTCGCTCGCGTGCTTCAGGGCCTGGGCATCGCGCCGCTCTTCATTCCCGTGAGCCAGCTCGCCTATTCCTTCTTGCCGAAAGAAAAGAACAACAAGGCTTCCAGTTTGACGAATCTCTTTCGAAACCAGGGAGCCAGCTTTGGCATCGCTTTCACCACCACGGTAGTAGCGCGCCGCACCCAATTCCATCGTTCCGTGCTGGTCGCTCACGCCACTCCGCTGAACGCAAGCTACCAGTCCGTTTTGACAAACCTGTCCGCGTATTTTGCCCGGCATGGCTTCTCCGCCGCCGACGCATCGACCCACGCGCACGCCCAACTCAGCCGCATCCTGGATCAACAGGCTTCTTTCCTGGCGTCCCTCGATTGCTTCTGGCTGCTCGGCTGCGCCTGCCTCATCGGAGCGCCTTTGGTCTTCTTCACGCGCAATTTCAGGTCGGCTGGTCCGGGCTCTTCACATTAAGAGCCCGACGATAAGCCCTCGGTGGGTAATGGATACGAAGCGGATCGAGAACATATCGAAAGCGCTGGCCGAGGAAACACGGTTGCGGATTGGCCATCCTCTCGAAGACCACGCGCCTGGCGCGAGACGCTGCAAAGAAATAAAGCGGCGGTTTCGCGCGGAGATCGGATCGGCCTTATTGCAGCCGATCGGAAGCCCGCAGCTTTTTCAATGCCATGGCCGCCGAGTGCGATTTGCCCCACTCGCACATGGCTTCCAACAATGGCATTAGAGATTTTCCAAGAGCAGTAGCGTCGTATACCACTCGCGGCGGCGAGTCCGCATAGACCGTGCGTTCGACGATTCCCGTGTTCTGCAAATCGCGGAGCTGCTGGGAGAGCGTTCGTTGCGTGATTCCCCTTATTGCGCGCTTTAGTTCAGAAAATCGTTTTCCGCCGTGGAAAAGTTGCTCCAGAACGGCGGCTTTCCAGCGTCCGCCGACGATACGCGCGGTCGTTTCCACCGGGCAGAGTTCCGGATGCTTGATCATAATGCAGTCTCACATTGTATACCACGTATCCCATGCGTGCAACGTATCCCTATGTAACCTCGCTCGGCTGCCGTTCATCTATCTTAGCCACGGCGAACTTGGGGCCGGATTTCGGACCAGCACCGTAGTCTTCCGGCGCCACCCGCCGCAGCCCGGAATCAAAAACGCAGGCAAAGACTTGGGGGAGACACATGCAACTGGATCCAAAGAAGGTACGGAGCGCTAAGAACCACGCCGCAGTGACAGCGCCGCTGATGCTGGCCATCGCCCTGATGCTGGCCATCGCCCTGATGACTCTCGCCGGAGTGATTGCCGGGTGTTCTAGTTCAGCTCAACCCAAAGCTCCAGCCCCGGTGGAAGTAAGCGTAGCTGAAGTGATCTGCAAGCCGCTAGGCGACAGCGACGAATTCACCGGCCGGCTGGAAGCGGTCAACGCCGTCCAGGTTCGCCCGCGCGTTTCCGGTTACCTGCAAAGCGTCCATTTCACGGAAGGCGCGATTGTTCGCCAGGGCGACCTCTTGTTTCAAATCGATCCCCGCCCCTTCCAGGCGGAAGTGGACCGGCTGAAGGGCGATCTTTCTCAAGCAAGAGCGCAGCGCTTCCGGGCGCAAAGCGATTTTGAGCGTGCCGAACGCCTGCACAACAATGATGGCATGTCAGCCGAGGAGTACGACCGGCGCGCCGCCGTCCGCAACGAAGCCGAAGCTCGCATCGCTTCCACCGAGGCGGCTCTCCGCGGCGCCGAACTGAACCTTGAATTCACCCGTGTTACTGCTCCCATTACCGGCCGAGTAGGGCGGGCGGAGATCACCGAAGGAAATTTGGTCGAAGGCGGAGCCGGACAGATTAAGCCACTGACCACTCTGGTTTCTCTCGATCCGATCTACGTCTATTTCGATGTGGACGAACAGACCTACCTCAAGTACGCGCGGCTCACGCAAACCCACGGGACAGCCTCACACGATCTGCGCAGCGCGGCGCTCCTGGGACTGGCGGACGAAGACGGATTTCCCCATGTCGGCCAGGTCAGCTTTGTGGACAATCAGGTCAGCTCCTCGACGGGAACGATTCGCTTGCGGGCCACTTTTACCAACAAAAATCTGGCTCTAACGCCAGGGCTTTTCGCCAGGATTCGCCTGCAAGGCGGCAGCGCGCAGAATGGCTGCCTAGCCAAAGACGAAGCCGTCGTTACAGACTTGAATCAAAAATATGTCTTTGTGCTGGGCAAAAACAACACGCTCGCCTATCGCCCTGTGAAACTTGGCCCGATGGCCGAGGGATTGCGTGTCGTTCGCGAAGGCTTGCACGAGGGCGACGTCATCGTCGTCAACGGCCTCCTGCGCGTTCGTCCCGGCGCCACGGTCACGCCAAGAAAGGTTCCGATGGCGAGCCAGACCGACTCATCGAACGAGGCGTCCGCCCAATCCGCCGTTGTGGGCCGCGAAGAGAAGTCGCCCGAGCCGAAAGTACGGGAATAATCCAGGATCGCTATGAATATCTCTAGTTTCTTCATCAAGCGCCCGATCTTCGCCGCGGTAATCTC
>Ga0210405_10001380_pt1 | contig 27821 bp, 15 predicted proteins | sample IncBWH11MmetaG_FD_155492 | JGI IMG/M metagenome (GOLD analysis project Ga0210405, IMG submission 155492) | Forest soil microbial communities from Barre Woods Harvard Forest LTER site, Petersham, Massachusetts, United States - Inc-BW-H-11-M | ecosystem: Environmental > Terrestrial > Soil >...
TCACCGCTGCGTCAACCCGCGGAAACCCGGGGGACCCTCTCCCCCTTTGTCGAGGCTCTTTGCGGATGCCTCGATCGTACGACCGCGGGAACCGGTCGTTCCATATCGTCTAAGGGCTGGCGGTGCCGATCTCGACCGTCACGACCTGCATGGCGCGCGTCACGCCGAGCGGCAACGCGGTCAGCACCGCATTGAAGTCGTGCATGGTGAATAGCGAGAGCGGGGAGAGCCCGGGGAGAGTTCTGCGGAGCCTCTACACAATTTTCTCGCGCAGGGGTCTCCTCAGTCGCGTCACTTGTCCGCTCCGACGATATGCCCAAGCAAGACCCCAGTTGGCGACAGCATCCACCTGGCCTTGCCGGGCAATCGTGTTCGTGTTCCTCGTCGCCGGCACCGATCCGGAGGCTTCGCCTGCTTTGTCTCCAAGGCGCCCCATGAACTCCTTCCCCCAGCCGGTCGTACTGTTCTTCGCGTTCGCCAACGATCGGACCGACCCGAAACGCTACCTGCGGAACCTCCCCGAGGAGGCGCGCCAGGTGCGTGCGGCCATGGCCCCGGCGGTCGAGCGGGGACTCTGCGAGACCGTGGAGCGCCCCAACGTCATCCTCGACGAGGTGCTGAACCTTTTTCAGGACGCCCGGCAACGCGATCGGATCGCTGTATTCCACTTCGGCGGTCACGCCGGCAGCGCGGCGCTGCTGTTGGAATCGGCGGCGGGAGCGCCCGCGGTGGCGCACGCTCCCGGCCTCGCCCGTTTCCTCGGCGAGCAGCGCGGCCTCGAGCTGGTCTTCCTCAACGGCTGCTCCTCCCAGGGGCAGGCCCAGAGCCTCCTCGACGCCGGTGTGCCGGCGGTGATCGCCACCTCTCAGGCCATCGACGACCAGGTTGCGACCGAGTTCGCAAGCCGCTTCTATCGGTCCCTCGCCTCCGGCACCACCATCCGCACCGCCTACGCCGAGGCCGCGGGGGCAGTCGAGACCCGCTATGGCCGGCGGACAAGGAGGGACCTGGTCCAGCAACCGGCCGAGGATCCAGGACCGCCCTGGTCTCTCCATGTGAAGCCTGGTGCCGAAGAGCGCCTTGAGCGCTGGAGCCTGCCGTTCGCGTCCGACGACCCGCAGGATGCCCACCTCACCCTGACGCGCCACCTCAACCGCAGGGGACAACCGGCGGGCGGACACCGTGGCGAAGCAGAGCAATACCTCTCCCCTTATTCGCTTTCCGTGCCGCTGGTGGGCCGCACGGAGGTCCTGGCCGACCAGTGGCGCTGGATGCGGAACGGCCGCCCGGTGTCGGTGCGGGTGATGACGGCCCCGGCTGGCGCCGGCAAGACCCGGCTGGCCCTCGAGCTCTGTGACCAGGCCGTGCGGGAGGGGTGGGTGGCTGGGTTTCTGACCGAGGGCGAGATGGAGCGCTTCCGGAGCCAGCAGAACCTCACGCGGTGGGGATGGAAGCGGCCGATGCTCATCGTGGTGGACTACGCGGCTTCGCGGGCACGGCTTCTACGGCCCTGGCTGATCGAGCTGGCGGCGCACCCGGGCCAAGAGGGCAAGCCGCTTCGCCTGCTCCTGCTCGAGCGTCACGCCAACCCTGCTGGGGGATGGTGGCGCCAGGCCTTCGGGCTGGGCGGTGGCGACGCCGAGGCGGTCGAGCGGCTGCTCGATCCGGCCTCGGTACCGTACCTGCTGCCAGCGCTTGCCAACCCGGAGGAGAGGCGGGCAGTGCTCGCGTCGATCCTCGAGCGGACCGGCAGCACGGTCCGGCTGCCGGAGCCGGGAGCCTCGCCCGCCTTCGAGCGCCGGCTGGCCGAGATCTCCTGGGGTGGCGAGCCGCTGTTCCTGCTGATGGCCGGGCTGGTGGCCGCCCAGGCAGGGTTCGGCGAAGTGCTCGCCCTCTCGGCGCCCGATCTCGGCCTGCGCATCGCCCGCCACGAGATTGCGCGCATTCACGAGCTCGCCAAAGCCCGCGACCCGAGGATCCCGGAGCGCTTTCTCGCCCACCTCGCAGCGTACGTCACCCTCTGCCAGGGCCTGTCGCGAGCCGAAGTCGAAGCGGTGGTGGCGGAAGAGAAGGAGGCGCTGCTTTACCCCTCGGCAGGCGACCCCCCGGAGGTCTACGAGGCCCTGGCCGCGGCGCTGCGAGGGGACGACGGTGGTGTCGCACCCATCCTCCCTGATGTCGTCGGGGAGGCCGTGGCGCTGGAAGCGCTCGGGGCGGCCGGTGGGCCGGAGAAATCCCTGCTGGCGGTCTCCCGCGCCGCTCGCCGGGCGGGAAAGCGGGTCACGGCGAGCCTCATCCACCTGGCCCAGGACTACGGAGCAGGTCGACCGGAACCGGTTCGCTGGTTGACACGCCTCGCGGAGGTGGAGACCGGCGATCTCGACGCCCTTGGTACGTTGCTCGACCACTTCCCAGGCAGCAGCCTGGTCCTGCGCCAGCCCGAGGCGGACCTCGCGCGGCGGGCAGTGGATCTAGCTCGCAAGCAGGGAGATCGCGAACCTCTTGCCTGGCTCCTCGAGCACCTGTCGGCCTGCATGAATGCTCTGGGTAGCCGCGAGGCGGCGCTGGCGGCGAGCGAAGAGTCCGTTTCGATCCGCAGGGATCTCGCCGCATCTCGTCCGGACGCCCGGCCCGATCTGGCGAGCTCGCTCAGCAGCCTCTCCGTCTGCCTGAGCGCCCTCGGGAGGCATGAGGCGGCGCTGGCGGCGAGCGAAGAGTCCGTTTCGATCTACCGGGATCTTGCCGCCTCGCGTCCAGACGCCTTCCGGCGAGCTCTGGCCAGGTCGCTCGGCAACCTCTCGGCCGACCTGAACGCGATGGGAAGGCAGGAGACAGCGCTGGCGGCCAGCGAGGAGTCAGTATCGATCTATCGCGACCTCGCCTCGTCGAGTCCGGACGCCTTCCGGCCCGAGCTGGCGGGGTTGCTGGGCAATATGTCGAAGATCCTGGGTGAGATGGGGAGGCAGGAGGTGGCGTTGGCGGCAAACGAAGAGTCGGTTTCGATCTGCCGGGATCTCGCTGTTTCGCGTCCAGATTCCTTCCGACCCGATTTGGCGAGGTCGCTCAACAACCTGTCGATGACGCTGAGCACCCTGGGGAGGCACGAGGCGGCACTGGCGGCGATCGAAGAGTCGGTCTCGATCTACCGGGAACTCGCAGCGATGCATCTTGACTCGTTTCAGCCCGAGCTGGCGACGTCGCTCGCCAACTTGTCGAAGATCCTGAGTAATCGGGGGAGTCGGGAGGCGGCGCTGGCGACAATCGAGGAGTCGGTCTCGATCTACCGGGACCTCGCAGCGATACACCTCGACTCGTTTCAGCCCGAGCTGGCGAGGTCGCTCGTCAACCTGTCGAAGATCCTGAGTGATCTGGGGAGTCGGGAGGCGGCGCTCGCGGCGATCGAGGAGTCCGTGCTGATCTACCGGGATCTCGCTGCGTCGCGGCCGGACGCCTTGCGGCCCGGGTTGGCGATCGCACTCAGCAACCTGTCGATGATGCTGAGTGCCCTGGGAAGGCACGACGCGGCGCTGGCGACGATCGAGGAGGCGGTATCGCTCGACCGGGATCTTGCCGCCTTGCACCCGGAGGCCTTTCGGCCCTATCTGGCGATGGCGCTCAACAACCTGTCGATGATGCTGAGCACCCAAGGAGATCACGAGGCGGCGCTGGCGACGATCGAGGAGGCAGTGCCGATCTATCGGGACCTCGCGAAGTCCCGTTCGGACGCCCACCGGCCAGAGCTCGCGATGTCGCTCAGTAACCTGTCGGCCTTCCTGGACGCGCTAGGGAGGCGGGAGACGGCACTCGCCGCGGGCGAGGAGGCGGTGTCGATCTACCGGGATCTAGCCGCCTCGTATCCTGACGCCTTTTTGCCCTATCTGGCGGGGTGTCTCAGCAACCTGTCGATGTTCCTGAGCGCTCTGGGGAGGCAGCAGGCGGCGCTTGGGCCGATCGAGGAGTCAGTGCCCATCTATCGGGATCTCGCCGCAGCCTGTCCAGATGCCTTCCTGCCCGCACTGGCGATGTCGCTCAATAACCTATCGAAGATCCTGGCAGAGCTGGGGAGTCGGGAGGCGGCATTGGCGGCGAGCGAGGAGGCGGTGTCAACCTACCGGGATCTCGCCGTGTCACTACCAGATGCCTTCCGACCAGATCTGGCAATGTCGCTCAACGGCCTGTCGGTCGACCTGAGGGCTTTTGGAAGATTGGAGGAGGGGCTCGCGGCGAGCCAGGAGGCGTTGTCGATATACCAGGATCTCGCCGCGTCGCGTCCGGACGCCTTCCGGCCCGATCTTGCCAAATCGCTGAACAACCTGTCGGTCGACCTGACAGATCTGGGAAGGCCGGAGGAGGGGCTGCGGGCGAGCGAGGAGGCGGTGTCGATCTACCGGGAGCTCGCGTCGTCGCGTCCAGACGCATTCCGGTCCGATCTGGCGATGGCGCTTCATAACCGTTCGATGAGTCTGAGCGCTTTGGGGAGCGAGGAGGCGGCGCTGGCGGCGAGCGAGGAGGCGGTGTCGATATTCCGCGATCTTGCCGCATCGACACCGGACGCTTTCCGACCCAACCTGGCGCTGTCGCTCAACAACCTGTCGAACATCCTGAGCGGCCAGGGAAGCGAGGAGGAGGCGCTGCGGGCGATCGAGGAGGCGGTGTCGATCTACAGGGATCTCGCCGCGTCACAACCCAACGCGTTCCGACCCGATCTGGCGATGTCGCTCAGCAACCTTTCGAGGAACCTGAGACTGAGCGATCCGGAGAGTGGGGAGGCGGCGCTGGCGGCGATCGACGAGGCGGTCCGCGTTCTCGCTCCGTCATTCCTGGCCCACCCTGCTGCCTTCCAGAGCTGGATGGCAAGGATGGTCCGGGCGTACCAACGGACCGCCGAGGCAGTGGACCGTGAGCCGGACAGCGACCTCCTTCGCCCCCTTCTGCCCCTACTCGAAGATCACGCCGGGCTCAGCCAGTAGACCTCCAACCCCGTCCGCCGACATCGCTGACCGGCAGGGGCTGCGGATGGCGCCTGTGTCCTGCCGCGCAATCGTCAGGCTCGTTCCACATGGTAGGAGGTCTGGAAGTCAGATTCCCCGGAACGTGGTCCCGATGACGAGGAGCACGAATGCGATCAGCTCGATCAGGAAAGCGTGAGGCTGGAGGGACGGAACTGCGATCACCCGGTATTGCACCAGGACACCCAGCAGGCCGAGGATGAGTGAGATGACCCAGATCGGCCGCGATGGCGCATTGGGGATGTGATGCCCGTGGCGTTGGTGTCTCATGGCGTAGGCTCCTTTCCCGAAAACTCCGAGGCTTCTGGCGTTGCCGCCGAACGGGACCGCGACAGGAGATCGCCGGGCGGTCACGCGACAGCAGCCTGACGGATGCCAGCCGCGCCAAGGTAGCGGAGCCGCGAGGTCGAGTCAACCGACATACCGCCTCGCCGCTGGAATGAGCCCGTGGAAGGTCTACGGCGCCGCCCGCCCCTGCTCAGCTGGCCGCAAGCCGACTGCGCCCGGCTCAGTGGCGCTTGAAGAACTGCACGGCGCGCTTCGATCAACTGTGGCTAGGGCGCTTGCGGTGCCCGGATGTGCCGGACAGCCGGGTACCGCCAGCAGCCGCCAACCCTTCGGCGGCTGAGCAGAGCTAATCAGGAAGCAGAGCCAGGAGGTCGGATCCGCCGGCTTGCGGGACATGTCAGTGGAGCTCCATGGGACGCCGCGCGGCCAACCGTCCCGCGACCCCCTGCCGCACGGCTCCGGCGCTCTCGTCCAGGCGCCGCGCCATCTCCTCGCGGTCCTCGGCCGCCCGGCCCTGCGGTCGGACAAGCGGAAGGCGGAGAGAAAAGGCCGCGGGCGGCCGGAGCGTTGCGGCGGCCGTCCGCGGCAGGGAGGTCTAGTAGCAGTTGTACGGCGGGCAGGGCGAACAGAGCGCCGAGTGGCCGCAGGTGTTGATGAGCGAGGTGTTGATGCCGGCGTTGACGGTGCGCAGGCTGTCATCGGTCAGGGTGATCGCGGCGGCGGGGTTGGCCGGCAGAAGGGCCCGCTCCTCGGCGGTCAGGCTCAGGTAGTAGTCCTCGTCTCTCCAGGCGCGGGCGACATCGATCTTCTTCATGCGTGACTCCTTGCTGCAAAACCGGCTGAGGTCATCCCAGCCGGAGGTCAGGGGGCGGGCGGCGGCGCCAGGGTCAGCACGGACGGCACGCGCTCCGGCGCCGCCAGGCGCAGCAGGCCGTGGCCGATGCCGGCGACTCCCACGAGCAGGCTGGGCGCCTCGGCGCGGGTGGTCAGACCGCAGCGCCAGCCGGCCTGCCGCAGGTCGGCCAGGACGGCCGCCGCAATGCGGTCGCGGCGCTCCCTCAGGTCGGGACGGTCGAGACGCTCGGCGGCCAGGGTCAGCACCTCCAGGTTGCCCAGGTCGCCATGGCACAGGCAGTGGCTCTTGCCGAAGCCGGTGGCGAGGGTGGTGTCGACTGCGATCTCGGCGTCGCGGCGCGCCGCCTCTCTGTCCTCCCCTGCCAGGAGGTGGAGGCTGTCGAGGCGGCCCAACGCGACGCCGGCCGCACCGTGACACCAGGCGCACATGAAATGCGGCTCGCCGTCGGTCGGCCCGGCGCTGGCGCGGAGGTCGGGCCAATTGCGGCGGGCTGGGGAGTACAGGGCACGCTCGTAGGCCAGGGCGCCGCGTGCCGCCTGGCGGAAGCGCTCGTCGCCGCTCGCCGCCGCCAGCTGGAGCAGCGCCCACGAGATCCCCGCCGCGCCGTGCGAGAAGCCGGCCAGGGGCCGCGGCCCGGCGATGTCCAGCACCCAGCCGAGCCCACCCGCCGCCGGTACGGCGCGCTCCAGCAGGCGCTCGCCGCAACGCCTGGCGAGGTCCAGGATGCGGCCGGAGGGACGCACCCGCAGCAGTCCCAGCAGGCACACCAGGCAACCGGCCGCGCCGCCCACGAGATCGCACAGGGTGTCGGCGGCGATGTACGGCGCTGCGATCTCAGCCGCGCTACAGGCGGCGTCGAGCAGGCTCTCGTCCCGCCACAGGACGCCCAGGTGAGTAAGGGCGTAGATGATGCCGCCCCAGCCGGCAAAGGCGCCGACGGTGCTACCGAGATGCTGGGCGGCCGGGGCGGTCTGCTCGTGCAGGATGACGGTGGCCGCGCGTGCCAGCTCGGTCATCCGTGTGTCGCCGCTCACCGCGCCGAGGTGGGCAAGGAAGAGCGCGATGCCGGCGGTGCCCAGGTGGAGGTCGGGGCCGACCGGCGCCACCACCCAGCGCGGCGTGCCGGCCTGGATGTTGGGACCGAACCAGATGGCGCCTTCGCCGTGCCGGAAGGCGAGCGCGTCGAGCCAGCACCCGGCCTCGTGGGCAAGGGCCAAGAACTCGGCGGCGCCGACGCCCACCGGCGCCGCGGGGAGCTCGTAATCGAGGACCTCGCCGCGAGAGCCCACGGCGCCGTCGAGGGCGGTGCGGACCAGCCAGCGCTGGCGCGCGATCTCGCCGTCGTCGAGCGCCCGTAGGCGCGCCGCGACCTGTTCGAGCGCCGCATGGTCGAGCAGGCCACTGATGACCTCGCCGTCGCTCCCGCACACGTCGCGCCCTCCGGGCTGGGTGGTGAGCAGGGGCACGTCGCCGCGCACCAGGTCGCGCCGCTCGGCCGGCACCACCCGGGCCAGCGCGGGTAGCTCGCTCGCCACGATCCAGAGCCGGTCGATGAGCCGGTCGCGGTCCAGGGCGTCGCCGAGCACGAAGGGGTGCTGACCGTCGACGAGCACGCCGGCATAGGCCATGGTCAGGCGCAGCAGGACGCGCACTTTCACGGAGGCGAAAGCGCCGAGCGGACCGCCGTCGGTCAGCAGCTCGTCGCGGTGGGCGTCGAGCAGGCGCAGCATGCGGTCGAACCCGGCCTCGATCGCCGGGGCATAGGCAGCCAGGTCCACGCCGGCGCCGCCGAGGGTCGGCCGGTGGTCGCCGACGGGGACCTCGAACGGCTTGAGCAGGTAGCGCATTCGGTCGGTGCCGCTGTCCTCGAGCCGCAGCACCGGTTGCATCGGCACCTGGCCGGGGGCCGCCGCCAGTCCGCTCAGATCCGCGCCCCCTTTGCCGTCCACGGCGCCCCAGCTGCCGGAAGGCAGGAACCCCACACGCAGCACCGTATCGGGCAGCGGCGTCCCCTTGACCGTGGCGCCCCAGGCCTGGTCCAGGGGATGGAAGAGTGCTTCGAGGTCCACCAGGAACGGGTGCTCACCGGCGGCGATCAGGTTCTCGTGGTGCATGTCGGTGCCCGACAGCGCGTAGAGGAGAGCCAGGTACCCGCCCTGGCGCAGGTAGAAGCGCTCGACCGCGGCGCTGTCGGTGCACGGCGCGGTGGCGACCAGCTCGGCCCAGCCGTGGTCGCCCGCGTCGAGCACGCGCAGTCGCCGGAAGGCGGGGGTGAAGCCCCGGGCGGCGGTCCAATCGAGCAGGTCCTGGAAGGCGGCGTCGACCGCCATGGAGCGCGGCTTGTAGACGAGCCCGAGCCCACCTTCGAAGCGCAGCATGGTCACCGTCCGGGCGCCGCGGTGGGAGTCGCCCAGGCCGGTACGAATCTCCACCAGGGTGCCCAGGGGCGCGGTGGGCGAAAAGGTCTCGCGCAGGCTTGCCGCGTCGGCCGTCAGGTGGCGGATGACCTCGCCGCCGTTGGCCACCCAGCGCGCCACCGTCTCGCTCGCCTGGCGCGCCAGCACCGGGTAGCGGCGCAGCAGCGCCAGAGCCGCGGCCGGGTCGCCGAGGCGGTCGCCGAAGCTGTCGAAGCGCTCCTCGGGCGTGGCGCCCGCCAGCCCGCCGTCCCCGTCGCCGTCCTCACCCTGGGCGGCCGCTTGCAGCTCGACCGCCAGGGTGCGCCCGAGGAGGAACATCAGGTGCGGCACGAGCCCCGTGGCGAGCATGCGGGCGACCTGGCGCGGCGAGAAGATCGGTGCCGCGGCGGCCTGCTCCTCGAGGCTGGACACCAGGCGCTCCCACGCCTGGTCGAGCAGGGGGCGGACCACCTCGAGGAGCCGCCCGTAGCGGCCCTCCCCGACCACCTCTTCCAGGGGGAACGCCGCCGGGCGCGATGCGCCGTAGGCGCTCCGCAGGTCGGCGAGCCATTCCGGCGTCTCGCCCGCCGCAGCGGCCAGCGACTCGGCGGGTTCGGCGAGCAGGGCGAGCAATCCCGCTTCGTCCACTCCGTCGGCGGCCAGGCGGCGGGCGAAGAAGCCGTCGCCTGAAAACGGGCTCTGTGCCCGCCAGCGTTCCAGGATGCGTGCCGCGCGCTCGCGCCCGGCGGGGTCCCCGCCCGCGGCCGCGTCCGCGCCCGGAGCGCCGCGCATCCGGCGGAGTGCCACGCGCTCGCTCAGCGTAAGGGCCTTGTACCAGTCGGGTGCGCCGAGAGCCTCGGCGACAGGATTCGGCATCGGGTCAAGCCCTCCGGTAACGGGCAGGTACACAGCTACCGCTGTTCTAGTCTCCAAAATTCGTAGGTGCGGAAAGGCACCCGCTGCGAGACGGACCACAGCAGCCCGCTGCCGCTGCGGCGGCGGCTCCCCCTGTCTGGACGGTCGCCAGGGCGCAGGCCGCGCTCAGCGTCGCCGTCTGTCACCTCCTCGCGGTCGTCGATCTCCTCGCGGACATCTCGGCCCCGGCGACGCCTCCGCGGCCTGCTCGAGCAGCACCCCTCGGCCCGCCTCGACACGATCCGCCGCCAGGCCGAGCCCTGGCAGCGCGAAGCGTTCGAGCACCTGGCCGGCGGTCGCATCGCGCCAGCCCTCGACGCCTACCAGCAGGCCACGAACCTACACCACGAGATCCAACACCTTCGCTGGGACCTGTCCACTTGTCGAGCATGCCGGCCGAGCCCTTCCGACAGCCACCGAAGAGTGGCCGCCTTTAGCCCGGAATGGTGGCCGCGTTGCGCTGATACACGGACCGACCCTCAAATCAAGGGCACAGTGCAAAAAGCCATTGCAACGATGATTGGCGACTATGCGATCACCTGTGAGCTGGACATGTTGGCCGAGCGCAATCGCGCTGGAGGACCCCGGCGACGCCTTCTAGCCGAAATCGAGGCGATAAGGAGCGCCGCTCAAAGTTCATTGTCCCTCGACCGTGGCCCGATGGACACACGAGAGCCATTTGCACATTTGCATTTTGTTGTTTAGCGATTGTATGCCACTGAGATATGAGGTAACCTAAAACGCGCCTGGATCGAGGTTGTCGGTGCCCGCCTACTCCAAGCCGATCACCTGGCCCCTCAAGTGGGTTCGGATCTGGCGAGACTCGGATGATTGTCTTCTATAAAGCCATGCGCCGATGGAAAATCCTGATCTGAACGCGGGTTCACTCTGGCGAAGCCCAAGGTATCCATTCCGGATTCTGCCGGCGGCTTCACCGGATTCTGATCCCGTTGAAATCTGGATCGATGTGACCGGTTCAGCGCCCCGCCATGATGCGCCAGGCAAGGTGCTGGAGAATATCTTCACGCAAGCCATCGCACATGTCGGTGGCAGGAAGGCCCTCAACATCCTTGATCTTGGCGCGGGGAAGCTGCGCAATACGCTCTTCCTCTTGGCTCAAGGACACAGAGTTGACGCGGTAGAATTTGAGGCGGCGCAGAGATTGCCGCAAGGGCGCACGGCGTTGGACGAGGCGAGGAAGTTCGGGACCAAGTTCCAACGATGCTTCTTCCCTCACGAATTCGTGGCGTCGCAAAAGCAGTACGACCTAATATTGCTGGTCAACGTCATCAGCATCATGCCGGTGCCCGCTGAGCGGCTGCTGCTTCTTGTTCATTGCTATCAGAGACTGAAAGAGACCGGCCGCTTATTGTGGTACGCTCAGTATGGCGACCAAGATGAGCGCGTGCGCTGCAAGGAGGAGAACAGAATCGGTGACGGCTACTTCTTGGGGGTAAATAACAACTATAAGACTTTCTATCGACAGTTCAAGGTTCCTGAACTGGATGACATCCTGCTGGCCTGCGGCTTCCTACTCGACAAGACACTGAGCGGGGCAGGGAAGAATCAGGCTCGTCTCTATAGGAAGATACCGTCTGCGCCGCTGGCGGACGTGATTACTCAAGAGATGATCGAGACTGCAGGGCTAATCGATCCATCGATTAAGGCTCCAGAGAGACCGAGCCCACGTGCCGCCGCGGATGGTGAAGCTCGTTCACCGGATGACCCGGATCTATCCCTGCCGGAGCTGCTGCGTAAACGTCTGCGCACCTTAAAGGCGGGACGCAAAACGGCTACCACCTATGAGTACCTGGCAGCGTGCCTTATTTCCTTCCTTTTCCGTGGGCATCTGGTAAACCTGACGCTGCAGATGGCCACGCACGAAGGGCGACAGCGCGTTGACTTTGTGCTGACCAACAGCGCAACCAGTGGACTCTTCGAGAACCTGGTGCAGAAGCATAGGTTTCTGGTTCCTTATGTGTTTTTCGAGTGCAAGAACTACGTTGGCGATCCGGATAATCCAGAGTTTGATCAGCTTAAGGGTCGATTGGGCGGGCATATGGGAGAAGTGGGCTTTCTCTTATGCCGAAAGATCGTTAATAGAAAAGCGATGTTGAAACGCCAGCAGGATGCGCTGGGGCAAAACAAGCTTATCTTGGTGTTATCGGATGACGATCTTGAAGCGCTGCTCGATAAGCGCCTGGCCGCCGATGACGACGGCTTCAGTAATTATCTCGACGAGTTGGTTAAAGATGTTATATTCAAGCGTTGAGATGGCATCTGGTCAGGCGCTCCGCACGTCCGCTGGTCATGCCGCGTCCCGAGTGTTTCGAGGGGGGCCGCTTTCGCTAGACTCATTGCCGGATCCAGAGAATTCTACAACGTTCTCGACGCCGAGTGCCGCGGGCCATTGAGAGGGGACCGACATGCCCAAGTCGACGCAGGGCCGAAGCGAGGAAGGGCCGCGCAAGGCGACTCCGGTCGCCGCCGCTTCGGCGCAACCGGTCGCCGCATCCGCTGCCGTGGCCGGCCTCGAACGGCCCGTGGCACGGCCGCTCAAGGCGTACGCTTTCGATCCCAGCCAGGGGCGGCTGCTGGGCAACCAGATGTGCCTCAACGTGCGCTACCAGGAACTCGACCGCGGCCCGGTCGTGCGCCACTGCACCGGTGACGCCATCGCCATCATCGACTACGACGGCTCCGCCAAGACCTGGTACACGCCGGTGGACCTCGACGATCCGCGCATCCTCATCCGCAGCGGCCTCGACCCCACCGAGTCCGATCCGCGGTTCCACCAGCAGATGGTCTACGCGGTAGTCACCGACACCATCCAGCACTTCGAAGCGGCGCTCGGCCGGCGGATCCACTGGCGCCGACGGGAGCACGTCAAGGGCGGCCTCCCGATCGACATCCACACGCTCAACATCTTCCCCCACGCGATGGTGGCCGCCAATGCCTTCTACAGCCCGGACGCGCACGGCATCCTCTTCGGCTACTTCCGCGCCGACCGCAAGGACCCGGGGCGCAACCTGCCCGGCCAGACCGTATTCACCTGCCTGTCGCACGACATCGTCGTCCACGAGACGACGCACGCCATCATCGACGGCATCCGCGGGCACTTCACCGAGCAGACCAACCAGGACGTCCCGGCGTTCCACGAGGGTTTCGCCGACATCGTCGCACTGTTCCGCCACTTCACCCATAAGGAAGCCCTGATCGAAACGATTCAGCGCACGGGGGGCGCCATCTACCAGCACCAGCTGCAGATCATGACGCCCGCGGCGTCCGAGGACGGCAAGCCGCAGATCGTCGCCGAGATCGGCGAGCACAACCCGCTGGTCGAGCTCGCCCAGCAGTTCGGCGAGGCGACGGGCCGCGGCCGCGGCCTGCGCGAGGCCCTCGGCACCAGGCCGGGTGCGCGCGACATCGAAAAGATCACCGAGCCGCACCTGCGCGGCGGCATCCTGGTGGCGGCCGTATTCGACGCCTACTTCAGCATCTACGTGCGCCGCACCGCCGACCTCTTCCGCATCTACCGCGCCGGCGGCGGCGGCGACCGCCCCGCCGACCTGCCGAGCGCTCTCGCCGGGCGCCTGGTTGACGAAGCGAGCCGGGCGGCCGAGCAATTCTTCCGCGTCTGCGTGCGCGCGCTCGACTATTGCCCGCCGGTGGACATCACCTTCGGTGACTTCCTGCGCGCCGTGGTCACGGCCGATCTTGACCTCCATCCGGCCAACGAGGTAGGGGTGCGCGACGCCTTCCTGCAGGCATTCCGCCTGCGCGGCATCGTCCCGGAGAGCGCCAGCTTCTTCTCCGAGGGCGCCATCGCCTGGGAGCTGGCTGAGCCCGGGCGCTATCCGGCGGTTCCCGGCCTCGACTTCGGCGACCCCAACGGCCTCACCAACAGCCAGAAGAACACCAACGGCAACGCTCTCCGCGCGTACGCGAAGGCCAACGCCGCAGCGCTCGGCTTCGACCCAACGCGGGAGGTCGCGGTGCCGTCCTTCCACCCCGTCTTCCGCATCAATTCCGACGGCAGCTTGCGGACCGACATGGTGGTGGAGCTCATGCAGCGGCGCGATGTCAACCTCGACCGGCACGGTATGGGGAGCTTTCCGCTGCGCGGCGGAGCGACGATGATCGTCTCGCGGCCAACCGTGGATCAGCAGCAGGATCCGACGGCGGGAGCTCCCGTCCGCCACGTCATCGGCAAGCATCTGCACGGCACCGAGGGGAAGCTGCGCGAGGAGCGCCAGCAGCGTTATGCGCAGCGGCTCGGATTGCTTGCCGGCAACGACCCGCGCCGCTTCCAGATCAACTTCGCGATGCTCCACGGGGGGCTGTGACATGGCCAAGACGACGGGTGCCGAGGAGCCGCTGCGCGTCCGCATGTACCGCGTTGGGTTCGGCGACTTCTTCCTCCTCACCGTGCCGTCGCCGACGGGTCCGCAGCACCTGCTCATCGACTGCGGCGTCACCAAGGGGACGACAGGGAGGGGGGATATCGGAACCCTCAAGGCTGCGGTCGCCGACATGGCGCAAGAGACCGATCACAAGCTGGCGCTGATCATCGTCACCCACCGGCACATGGACCACATCATCGGCTTCAGCCGCTGCAAGGACGAGTTCGAACAGTTCGAGGTGGGCGCCATCTGGATGCCGGTCTGGGAGACCCAGTACGACAGTAAGATCGAGGATCTCCAAGCGCAACTCACTGCGCTCGCCCTCGACATCGGCACCCACCTGGCCCTGGCCGCCGGCAACACTCCCGACCGCGCGGAGCTGCTGGCAATGCTTGAGAACGCGACCGGCCACGACTTCCTGGCGGGGGGAGCCCTGGGCGTCGCGGGAACGGGCGGCGGCACCAATGCCGAGTCGCTGCGGCTGCTCAAGGAGGGCCTGAAGGTCAAGCCGACCTACTACCACAAGGGGCAGATAGCGCAGCTGCCCAAGGCCCTGGTCGACGCCGGCCTCGCCGCGGAGATCCTCGGGCCGCCGCCGGTCGACGAGCTGGCATTCATGAAGCTCAAGGACTTGCGGAAGGGCGTCGGCCAGTACCTCGAAATGTCGGAGCGGCGACAGGAGCAGGACGGCGGCGCCTTCCGCCCCTTCGCCGAGCGCTTCACCGCCACCCCGGACGACTACCCGGCGTCGGCCTTCCGCGAGTGGCTGCCACGCAATGCCGACAGCGTTCAACCGGCGCTCAAGGACCTGAAGAATGCCGTCGCAGCGCTGCGGAAGGCCGTCGACGACGCCCAGCCCGAGGTACTGCTCACCGCGGTCAAGGCCCTCGACGGCTTCCTCAACAACCAGAGCCTGGTCGTGCTCTTCACCTTCCGCGGCAAGAAGCTCCTCTTCGCCGGCGACGCCCAGGCCGGCAACTGGGAGTACTGGCTCTACGACTCCGACACGCCGGTCAAGGCGCCCAGCGGCGTGCTCGGCGCCCATGGCGCGCAGGTGCTGGGGCACCTCGATTTCTACAAGGTCGGCCACCACGGCAGCACCAACGCCACCCCCATCGCCGCCTTGGACGCCATGAACCAGGGTTTCGTCGCCCTCTGCTCTACCCAGGCCGACACCTTCGGCTCCGTGAACAACGACTCCGAAGTGCCACGCATCCCCCTCCTGGCCGCGATGAGCGACAAGGCCACGGCCGTGGTACGCGCCGACCAGATCCCGGTCACCCTGTCAGGCGCCCTCGGCAATGCCGTGGCCAACCTCCCTGCCGTGCCGAAAAACCTCCCCCCGGGCCGCGGCAAGCTGGTCGTCGGCACCTGCTGTGTCGACTATCTCCTCTGAAGCGGACGCCCGGTTCCGTGAGGGCGCGAAGGTGGAATTCCCCCGCGCTACTCGACTGCTGACTACGAATCCGTTCCCCGCCGCCCCTGCCGCACCGCCTCCCTCAGCGCTCGGTACCGCTCCAGGCGGGTCTTCAGGGCTTCCTCGAAACCCTGGCCCTTGGGCTCGTAGAAACGGGTACCGTTCAGCAAGTCGGGTAGGCAGTCCAAACCCCCAACACCCTCTTCCGTGGCCGGGGCGTAAACGTAACCGGCGCCGTAGCCCAGGTTCTTCATCAGCGACGTGGGGGCGTTGCGGATGGCCAGCGGCACCGGGTCGGCCGGACGCTCCTGGACCGTCCGCAAGGCGGCTCCGAAACCGGCGTAGACGGCGGTGCTCTTGGGGGCCAGGGCCAGATAGACCGCGGCCTGGGCCAGGGCCAGCTCTCCCTCCGGCGAACCCAACAGGTGATAGGCGTCACGGGCGGCCAGGGTCTGCACCAGGGCCTGCGGGTCGGCCAGGCCCACGTCCTCGCTGGCGAAACGGATCATGCGGCGAGCCACGTAGAGGGGATCCTCGCCGGCCGCCAGCATGCGGGCCAGCCAGTAGATCGCGGCGTCCGGGTCGCTCTCGCGCAGGGACTTGTGCAGGGCCGAGATGAGATTGAAGTGCTCCTCTCCCGCCTTGTCGTAGAGCAGGATCTTGCGCTGCGCCACCTGCCGCACCCGCTCGGCATCCAGACGGGGAAGGCCCGCCGGCCCCGGGGGAGCCGAGTCGGCCGCGTCCGCTACCGCCAGCTCGAGCAGGTTGAGCGCCCGGCGTGCGTCTCCCGAGGCGGTCTGGGCGACGGCGGCCAGCGCCTCGTCCTCCACCTCCACCGCCAGACCTCCCAAACCCCGCTCGCGATCGGCCAGGGCGCGGCGCAGCAGCAGCTCCAGGTCGTCCACCGTGAGCTGACCCAGCACCACCACCCGGCAGCGCGACAGCAACGCGGCGTTGATCTCGAACGACGGGTTCTCGGTGGTGGCCCCCACCAACACGATGTCGCCGCGCTCGACGTAGGGCAGGAAGGCGTCCTGCTGCGAACGGTTGAAGCGGTGGATCTCGTCCACGAACAGCAGCGTGCGCCGCCCCTGGGCGCGGCGCATCCGGGCCGCCTCGGACATCACCTCCTTGACTTCCTTGATGCCCGAGGTCACCGCCGAGAAGGGCACGAAGAGCGACGAGGTGGCGACCGCGATCAGGCGCGCCAGGGTGGTCTTACCAGAACCCGGCGGCCCCCAAAAGACCAGCGACGGCACACGGTCGGCGGCTATGGCGCGGCGCAGGAAGGCTCCCGGCCCCACCACCTCCGGATGGCCAACCACCTCGTCGAGAGTGCGCGGACGCATCCGCTCCGCGAGCGGCGAACCCCCCGCTGCCTGGCCCGCCGCCTCCCGGCCCGCCGCAGCGGACGCGGCGGCGGATGGACCTCCCGGCTGGTCGTCGAAGAGGCCGCGCGTCATGGCAGGGCGGAGGACGGAGCCGCCGCGGCTTCGCGCTCCACCTCCACCCGCGCGTCGTTGAAGCAGGCACCACCGCCGAGGTCGGCGAGGCTGGCTGGCACCAGGGCGTTGGCAGTGGTACCGGAATCGGTGTTGTGGCTCCACAACCCCTTGGGCAGCACCGCCAGACCCGGCGCCACGTCGAGGCTGAGCCGCACCACCGTGCGCACCTCGCCAAGGTCGTTCCACACCCGCACCCGGTCGCCTTCGGCCAGGCCGCGGCGCACCGCGTCGTCGGGGTGCAGCTCGATCGGCACCAGCTTGCGGTGCAGCTCGCCCAGGGTCGAGCTGATGGTGCGCGCGGTGGCAGGAGAGATCAGCGCCAGCGGGAAGCGCCCGCCGGCCGGCGCCTCGCGGAAGGCATACAGGCCTTCCGGCGCCTCGCGGTCCAACGCCTCCGGCACCAGGTCGATCTTCTGGTCGGGCGTGCGCGGGAAGACGTCGCCGAACTGGATCGGCGCCGGGCCGCTGTCAGGCACCGCCATGCCGTCGCGGGCCAGCTCGGCACGGACCCTCTCCGCGCCGCCGAGCAGCGCCGAGGTGAGAGCCGCCGCACCTTCGGGATCCTGCGGCCGGCTCAGGCCAAGGCGATCGCAGAGCTCGCCGAAGACCTGGTAGTTGGGCCGCGCCTCCCCGGCCGGCTCGATCGCCGGCGCCGCCTGGTGCAGGACGAAGGCGCCATACCCCTTGACCAGCTCGTGGTGCTCGAGGAAGGTGGTGGCCGGCAGCAGCAGGTCGGCGTAGCGCGCGGTGTCGGTACGCACCGGGTCGAACACCACCGTGAACAGGTCCTCGCGCTCGAGGCCGCGGCGCACCCGCTCCTGATCGGGCATCGTCGCCAGCGGGTTGCAGTTGTAGACGAACAGCACCCGCACCGGCGGCTCGGCCCCGAGCAGCGTCTCGCCCAACAGGTTCATGTTGACGATGCGCATCCCCAGGGCGAGGTCGGCGTCGGCCGGCGACACCGCGGCGGCAGCCGCGTGGTCGAGGTTCCAGGCCCCCGAATTGCTCATCGTGTAGCCACCGCCGCGGACGCCGAACTTGCCGGCGACCGCCGGCAGGGCGAGCGTCGCCGCCACCGCCGAACCGCCGTTGCGGTTGCGCTCGACACCCCAGCCGGTGCGCATCACCGCCGGCGAGCTGTCGGCGTAGAGGCGGGCAAAGCGCTCGATCTCCACCGCCGGCACTCCCGAGACCGCCGCGGCGCGCTGCAGGTCCCAGGGCGCGGCCCGCCGGCGCAGCTCTGCCGCACCGCGGGCGTGGGCGGCCAGGAACCCCAGGTCGGCCCGCCCCTCTTCGAACAGCCAGCGGATCACCGCCAGGGCCAGCGGCAGATCGGTACCCGGGCGCGGCGCGAGGTGCAGGTCGGCGCGCTTGGCGAGCGGCGTGCGGCGCGGGTCCACCACCACCAGCCTGGCGCCGGCACGCTGCGCGTCCTGGATGATCGGCACCAGGTGGATGCCGGTGACCGCCGGATTGACGCCCCAGAGCACGATCAACCGTGCGTGCCGGTAGTCGGGCAGCGCCACTCCCGGCATCAGGCCGTAGAGCCCGCGCGCGGCGCTGCGCGACGGAGCGGCGCAGACGGTGCGGTCCAACCGCGAGGCGCCAAGGCGAGCGAACAGGCGCAGATCCGTGGTGTCCTGAGTGAGCAGGCCGTTCGAGCCGCCGTAGGAAAACGGCAGGATGGACTCGCCGCCGAACCGGTCCCGGGCCTCGCTCAGCCGCTCCGCGGCCAGCGCCAGCGCCTCGTCCCAGGACACCCGCTCGAAGACTCCCTCCCCTTTGCGCCCGCGGCGAATCTCCGGATGGAGCAGGCGATGATCGCCGGCCATGTGCTCCGGCCACCGCCGCACCTTCGCGCAGATGAAGCCGGCGGTCAGCGGGTTGCGCCGGCTGCCGTCGAGCTTGACCACCCGCCCGCCCTCCACCTCGACCGACAGGCTACAGGCATCCGGGCAGTCGAGCGGACAGGCGCTGGCCACGGTCTGGCGGCCGCCGGCCGTAGCAGCGCCAGCGGTCGCTGGGTTGGCGATGGCGGCGATGGCGGCAAGGGCGGCGTTGGCGCGGGTTTGCACCATAGCTGCGATTGTAGAGTACCGCTGCGGGCCGCGATAGCCGCGGCGCGCCGCCTCTCCAGCCTCCCGCCCTCGCCGAGGCGACGGCGCCAAGCGCCGGTGCGTATAACCGGCGAACGGGCTCCAGGCAACATCGCTGGACTTACCTGGCCGCCGGCGCGCTGTGGTCGGGGGTGTGCAAACACGCACCCGCCACCAGGCGGCGGCGCAACGAAGGGGACGCATGACGAGAGCCTTGCTGGTCATGGCGGCGGGCCAGGTGGTGCTGCAACTGCTCCTCCTGCCGCTGGCGCGCGCCCTGGGGCGGAGGCTGCGCTGGGAGGCGATGCTGGGCGGCATGGTCCTGCCCTGGTTGCTGCTCAGCCCCTGGATGCTCGGCCCCAAGCTGCTGATCCCCTGCGACATCCTGGCGATCCAGCTGCCGGGTCTGGCGCCCCTCGCCGCTCCCGACCCCCACGCCGCGGCGCCACACGACGTCATCTACCAGCTCATCCCGTGGGAGCTCGAGGTCCGCCACGCCCTGCGCCAGCACCGTCTGCCGCTCTGGTCGGACCTCCTCGACGGCGGCAGCTCGCCGCTGGCGAACCCGCAGGCGGAGGCCCTGTCGCCGCTCGCCATGCTGGCCCGGCCCGCGCCGATCCAGCACCACTTCCTGGTCCTGCTGGCGCTCAAGGTCCTGCTCGGCTTCGAAGGGGCCTGGCTGCTGGCGCGCAGCGTGGGGGCGGGGCGCCCGGCATCGCTGCTCGCCGGCACCGCCTTTGCGCTGGGCGGCGGCATCATCGCCTGGGCGATGTTCCCGCTCAGCAGCACTGCCGCCTGGGTGCCCTGGGGCGTTGCCGGAGCGATCCGGCTGGCCCGCCATCCGACCCGGGTTGCGCTCTTGGCGAGCGCGCTGATCGTCGCCGCCGTGCTGCTCTCGGGCCAACCCGAGGTGGCGCTCGCCGGCGGCCTGCTCGCGGCCGTCGCCTGCCTGGCGCTGGCGCGGCGCGCGCTGCCGGCGCACCGGCGCCTCGGGGCGCCGCTGGCCGCCGGGCTGCTCGGCTGCGCCCTGGCCGGCATTCAGCTCGTCCCCTTCGCGGCCGCCCTGCCGGCCAGCCAGCGGGTGCATGACCGCCTTGCCGACGCCCGCCAGGCCGACCGGCCCGAGATGATCCTGAAGCAGCCGGAGAGCTGGTTCCATGAGTATCGCGACCGGCTGCTCTTGAGCCCGGTCAGCCTCGCCGCCTACGGCCGGCCCTATCGCGACACCTTCCACGGCCCGATCGGCTGGTCGTTCGCGGAGGCCGCCTGTGCCGGGCTGGTGGCCTTCGCCTGCTGCTGCGCGGCGCTGGCGGCGGCGCCGCGGCGCCGGCTGTGGCCGCTGCTCGGCTACGCTCTGGGCGCTCTCCTGCTGGCCACCGAGCCCCTGCCGCTCTACCACTTGCTGCAGGCGATCCCCGGCCTGGGCATGCCCGAGTACTCCCGCTTCCTGCCGGTGGCTGCCCTCGCCATCGCGGTTTCCGCCGCGCTCGGCCTGGACGCGCTGCGCTCCGGCCGCCGGCGCCGCGCCGTGGCGCTGGCGCTCGCCGCGGCGCTTTGCCTGAGCCTGGTCGTATCGGCCGTCCCCTCCGCGGTGTGTGCCGCGGCGCTGATCGCCGCCGCCGCGGTCGCCCTGCCGCGGCGGCCCGTGCTCGGGCTCACCGCGCTCGGGTTGGCGGCAATCCTCGAGCTGCTGCCGTGGGCACAATCGATGCTGCCGAGGGGCGATCCCTTCTACTTCTTCCCGCAGGGCGGCGCGGAGCGGCTGATCGAAGCCGCGGCCGGCCCGGGCGGACGGGTCGTCGGCCACCACATGCTGGCCTACCCCTCGAGCCTGGCGGTCTACGGTCTTGCCGACGTGCGCCCGCACAATCCGATGGCCCGCCAGGATTACCTCTCAGTGCTGGCCGCCGCGTTCCAATTCCGGACCAGCGTGCACGACTACTTCGGCATCTTCTGGCACCCCGACCATGCCATCTTCAGCTTCCTCGGCGGCCGGGCGGTGGTGTCCAACATCTCCATGCCGCCTCCCGCCGGGATGGCGCGCATCGATCACGGGGAGTACACCGTCTGGCGCCTCTACCGCAACCTCCATCCCCTGCCGCGCTGCTTCCTGCCCGACGCCGTCGATCGGGTGTCGCGCGGCGATCTGCAGGGCTGGATCAGCCGGCTGCGCGACCCGTGGCGCGTGGCCGTGGACAGCGCCGCCGCCCGCGGGTGGCAGGCGCCGTCGACGGCGACAGCGACAGCGCGGACCGGCCAGGCGGTGAGCACGACCGAGCGCCTCCCCGGCGAGCTGCTGCTCGAGCTGCCGCCGGCGCCGCCGGCCAGCTCGGCACACCCCGGCAGCCAGGGGACGGCCGAGCGCCTGGTGGCGACCTCGCTGACCTGGCCTGAAGGCTGGGAGGCCCGCGCCATGGACGGCGGCCCCACCGCCGGCGCGCTCCGCCGGTTGACCGTCGACGGCGCCTTCGTTGGCATCCTGGTGCCGCCGGGGCTCCGCCACGTGCAGCTCCGCTTCCGCCCCCCGGGCTTCGGCGCCGGCCTGACGCTGACCGGCCTGGCCGCCACCCTGCTGCTCGGGCTGGCGGCGTGGCAGCTGCTGGCGAATGGGCGGCGGCCGGCTAGCGGGAGACGGCCGGCGGCGGCGGGGGGGGCGCGGGCCGCCGCGGACGACGATAGAGGCGGGGGGGGGCGGGGTCGGCGACGAGGATGAAATTGCGGCGCAAACGACGCTCGATCGGCGAGCCGCGCGGCATCTTCCAGCAGTAGACGTAGTCGACTTGGCGCTTGAGCTCGCGCGGCTCCACGTCCCCGGGCGCGGCCTCGATCTGGTAGGTGTCGTGACCGGCGAAGGCCTTGAACCGCAGCGGGAAGTAGTTGGTCATCGCTTCATAGTCGCCCCAATCGACCAGGCCCTTGTCGATGGCCACGTAGTCGAGCGTGTGGCCGAGGTAGCCGCCCCGCGAGCAGCCGCCGTAGCGATCGAACAGCAGCGGCACGATGACGCTGCCGCCCGCGGCCGCCTCCAGACCGCCGACAAAGGGCCGCTGCAGGCGATCGACCTCGCGGTAGCAACGGATCACGCAGGTCAGGTTGAGCACCGCGAGCGCCGCCAGCACGCCGACGCCCGCCGCCCTGGCGCCACCCGGCAACCCCGGCGCGAGCCAAGGGATCAGGATCAACCAGGGATAGGCGGCGAGGCGCAGCTTGATCAGGGTGCCGCCCGCCATGCCCTCGGGGGCGAGGAAGTACAGCGCCGCGAAGCCGGCGGCGAGCGCCAGGAAGCCGAGATCGGCGGCCGCGCTCCGCTGCCGGCGGCGCAGGCGGTAGGCGATCGAAAGCGCCAGCAGGAGGGCGAAGGCGAGCGCCAGCAAAGCGCCGAGCCGCGCCTGGGCCTCGAGCCCGACGAAGACCGCGAGCCGGACGAAGTCCGCCAGCAGCGAGGCGGGAGCGGAGCTCGCCAGCGACGGGCTGCCGCCCTGCGCCGCCACGAACCAGACCGGCAGGACCGCCTGCGGCGCCAGCGCCGCGAGGCTCAGCAACCGGCGCCGGAGCTTCGCCCGCTGCGTGGTCGCCAGCCACAAAACGGTGATCGCGCACAGCGCCATGACGGTCGACACGACGTGGGCGAAGTAGCAGAGCCAGAGCAGCAGGTTGAGCTTCACCGCGGCTCCGAGGTCGAGGTCGTCGCGCCGCCGCCAGGCGTAGCCGACGGCGATCGCGAACAGCGCGAGGCTGAAGCAGAAGTTGTAGAAGCCGAACTGCAGCGGCAGGCTGAAGACGAAGAGGAAGCCCAGGAAGGCGAGCCAGCGGCGTTCGGCGTCGACCGCGCCGGCGAGGTACCAGAGTCCCCCCAGCAGCAGCAGCACGTAGCCGCTGAGCAGCAGCTTCTCGCTCACCAGCGGCGGGACGAGCCCCATCAGGCCGGCGAGCAGCAGGTGGGTGAGCCAGTTCGGGACCGGCCGCGCCACCACCTCGAAGTAGCGGCCGATCCAGGGGTAGCGTGCGGCGTCGTGGAGATGGAGCAGCATCCAGGCGTTGTAGAGGTGGCACGGCCCATCGACGGTGGGCACGAAGCGCACCACCCAAAACGGCGTGACATAAGCCAGCGCCAGCGCCAGGAAAAGCCACTGATACCACGGCCAGCCTGGCCGAAGAGGCCATATCAACCGCCGAAGAGGCCATATCAACCGCCGATGAGGCCATTGCAACCGCCGGCGAGGCCATCGGTGCCACCGGCGAGGACCCTGCGCCGCCTCACCGGGAGCGGCAACAACCGGTTCCGCGGCAAGAGCTTCCGGTGCGCCGGACATGCGGCGGACAGTACCAAACTGCCTGCTTGCCGTCGCATTGACGCTCGCTGGAGGCGATGGTAGCTTCACCGGCGCCTTGCACTCCTACACCGCCCTGCCGGTTCGCATCGCGCTGGCGCTGTGCCTTGCCTGGGCCGGCGTCTCCCTGGCGCGCGAGGTTCATGACACCGCGTTCGACCTGACCCACCAGCGGCCCAACGTCCTACCCGTGGCATGGCGCTTCGGCTCGCCGCCGGTGGTGCGCTTGCAACGCTGTCTGGCGCCGGTCGAGAGCCTGGTGCCGCTCGACACGCTGTTGATCTTCGCGTCGCCACCGGGGCCTCTCGGCGCCGAGTTCTTCCGCCGGCGCTGGGCCGCCTACCTGTTGCCGCGCTCGAACGTGGTGGCGCTCGACGATCTGCGACCGCCGCGGCTTGCCTCCTACCTCATCACCTTCGGCGGGCTGCGAGAGCTGCCGCCGGGCCTGCACCTCGAGCTCGACCGCCAGCTGGAAAACTGCCGCCTCTACCGGATCCTTCGCCGCTGAGCGCCGCCGCACTGCTCTTTCCGCTCGGCACGCTGGCGGTCGCCGCCGCCCTGGCCTTTCTCGGCAGCCGCGCCGGCGCCGCGCTCGCCGGCCCGGACGACGGCGCCCTCTACCGGCTGGTGCTCTACTCGCTCGCCGGCTGGGAAGCGCTCTACCTGCTGCTGACCGCGCTGTCGCTGGCCGGCATCCCGTGGCGGCTGCCGGCGATCGCCGCCGCGGCCGGCGGGCTGCTGCTGGCCGCCTGGCGGTTCGTGCCGGCGGCGACCGCTCGCCCGCGACGCCCGCGGCAGCTGGCGGGCGCCGGCTGGGGCGATGGGCTGGCGGCGACCGCGGTGCTGCTGTTCACCGGCTTCGCCCTGACCCTGTGGATCACGATCTCCGATTTCGTCTTCCACTGGGGCATCAAGGGGCACCGGTTCTATCTCGCGCGCGGCGTCGATTACGCCTTCCTGGCGCAACCCTGGAACTGGGTGATGCATCCGGACTATCCAAACCTGCTGCCGGAGCTCTACGCCGCCACCGCGATCGCCACCGGCGGCTTCGACGAGCGGGCCCTGATGCTGTGGTCGGCGATCTGCTTCGCGCTGCTGCTGGCGGCGGCGCGCGAGGCGCTCTGGCGGGCCGCGGTGAGCCGCTTCGTGGCGCAGGCGGCGCTGGCGGCGATGGCCATGGCGCTCGGCGCCTTCGCGATCGGCGGCGAATCCGCCGGCAGCGCCGACTGGCTGATCGCGCTCGCGCTGGTGGCCGCGATGCCGCCGCTGCTCTCCCCGCCGGACCGGCGCGGCGCGGCGCAGATCGGCGTCATCGCCGCCTTCGCCGCTTCCGCGAAGATGGAAGGCATCCCGCTCGGCGCCTTCCTGGTGGCGATCTACGCCTGGCGCCTCTGGACCGCGTCCCTCGCGGATCCGGCAAGACCTTGGCGCGGGGGCCTGCGCAACGCCGCCATCCTCGTCCTGCCGATCGCCGCCGCGGTAACACCCTGGCTGGCGGCGGTCCGCCGGCATCACCTGTTCCTGGCCTTCAACTCGGGCCCCTTGGTCCCGGGGCGGGCGCCGATCGTCTTCGCCGCCATCGCCGCGATGATGCGCGGCCCCTACTGGCACGGTTTCCCCTATGGGTTGGCGCTGCTGCCGCTGCTGGCGCTAGTCCGCGCGCTGCGGCCGATCGCCGCGCTGCTGTCGCTGCAAGCCGCGTTCTATCTCTATGTCTTCCTCTCGGTGCAGATCGATCCGATCGCGCTCATCCAGCTCAGCTTCCAACGCCTGGCGATGCACCTCCTGCCGGCGCTGATGACGGCGCTCGCCATCGCCCTCGACCACTGCTCCCGCCCCAAGGCCGGCGCCGAGGAGCGCCCGTGTCCGAGCTAGGACAGGAATCCGGTGCGGCCGCGTGGTGGCCGCGGCTCGCCCGCGCGCTGCCCTGGGGGCTGCTCGTCCTCTTCCTGGTCCGCGGCGGCCTGGCACTGTGGGCTGACGGCACCACGCCGGACGAGCCCCTGCACCTCTGGTACGGCGAGCGCGCCCTGGTTTCCGGCACCTTCCTGCGCGGCAGCGAGGAGCTGAACTCCAAGATGCCGGTCTCGGCGCTCAATGCGCTCCCGGTCGAGATCGCGCTCCATCTCCATCCCGAGGCCGTCGGCGCGAGCTGGCCCCGACAGCTCCACCTGGCCCGCTGGCCGTCCCTGCTGCTCGGCGCCCTGCTCTGTCTCCTGGTATGGCGCTGGGCCGCGGCGCTCTTCGGCCGGGGGGGCGGCGCGCTGGCGCTGTTCCTCTGCTCCTTCTGCCCCAACCTCCTCGCGCACGCGCACCTGGTGACCACCGACGTCTCCACCTGCCTCGGGATCTTCGCCGCCACCTACTGCCTGTGGCGCTACCTCGCGGCGCCGAGCCGCCGCCGGCTGCTCGTCCTGGCCGCCGCCTTTGGCCTCGCCCAGCTCGCCAAGGCGACGGCGCTCTTCCTGGCGCCGATCTTCGTGGCGATCCTGGCGGTGCGCGCGGTGCGCGCCGCCGCGGCGGCGCGACGCCTGCACGGCCCCGGCGGCCGGGAGACCTGGCGCTCGCTGGCGCGCGAGCTGCGGCGGGGCGCCGCGCTGATGCTGTGGCTGGCGGTGGCGGCGATCGTGGCGCTCAACGCCGGCTTCCTCGGCGAGGGCAGCTTGACGCCGCTGAAGCGCTACCACCTGGTCAGCAGGCCGATGCAGACCCTCGCCGCCCAGCCCTGGCTGCGCGACCTCCCGGTGCCGCTGCCCTACGCCTACGTCGAGGGGCTCGACATGGTGGCCCGCGATGCCGGCGCGCCGTGGTGGAGCTATCTCCGCGGGCGCTACAGCCAGCAGGGGTTCCGCTCGTACTTCCTGGTCGGGTTGCTGGTCAAGGTGCCGGTCGCCGCGCAGCTCCTGGTGCTGCTGGCGCTAGGGCTATGGCTCGCCGGCCGGGCCAGGGCCGCCGGCGCCGACGAGTGCCTGCTGCTGCCGGTGGCGCTGCTGCTCCTCTACTTCAGCCTGTGGTTCCGGCTCGAGCTGGGACTGCGCTACGTCCTGCCGGTGCTGCCGTTCCTCTTCGTGTTCGCCGGCCGCCTCGCCGCGCCCGGCGTGGTGCGCGGCCTGACCCGCGGCCCCTGGCGGACGGCGATCGCCGGCGGCCTGCTGCTCTGGGCGGCCGCCGCCTCGCTCAGCATCCATCCGCACTACCTCGCCTACTTCAACGAGATCGCCGGCGGCCCCGCGCAGGGCGGGCGCTGGCTGCTCGATTCGAACCTCGACTGGAACCAGGACGCGGACCGCGCCAAGGCCCTCTACCAGCGCGCCGGCGAGCCGCTGTCGGTGAATCCCGGCGGCCCCGTCGCCGGCCGCATCGTCCTCGGCATCTCGGACCTGATCGGGCGCGATCCCGAGTCCGCGGCGCGCCATGCCTGGCTGCGCGACCATTTCAAGCCGATCGCGACGGTGGGCTGGTCGCAGGCGGTGTACGACGTCAGCGAGGATGAGATCGAGCGCTGCTGCGCCGCCCAGGCGCGCACCTGGTTCCTCACCGCGGCCGACGATCTGGCGCTCCGCGGCAGGCCCTTCGCCGGCGGCGAGGGCGTGACGGCCCGTTTCGCCGAGCGCTTGAACGACGGCTCCCTGGGCGCCAACCAGCCGATCGACGCCTGCCGCACCACACCGCCGCAGCCGCGCGCGGTGCGCGCCTGGTTCGGGGTCGCCTGGTCCACCCCGCAGAGCGTCGGGAGAGTCCTGGCCTTCCCGGGCTTCTACAGCCGCGGACCCCAGGTGCGCCGGTTCCTGGCTCTCGACTACGTGTTGCAGTCCTGGGATGGTGCCGCCTGGCGCGACCTGCCCGGGACCCGCACTCGCGGCAACGATCGCCCCCATGTCGAGCACCGCTTCGCTCCGGTCCGGACCACCGCCGTCCGCCTGCTGGTCGAACGCGAGCGCAACGACCAGGGCACCGCGGGTCCGGGAGGCGGCTTCCGCGCCGCCTGCCTGGAGCTGGCGGTTTTTCCTTGGTGATCGGTTCCTGCCGAGAGTCGGCAGGCTGGAACCCCTAGAAGCCGCCGCCGCCGTCGGCGCCCGGCATGGTGCCGGCTTCGATCGCCGCCACCACCGCGTCGGTGAAGCTGGTGGTGGTGGCGTCGCCGCCCAGGTCGCGGGTGCGCACCCGGTCCTCCACGATCACCTTGCGCAGCGCCGCGCCGACCCGCACCGCGACCTCGTCCTTGCCCAGGTGGTAGAGCATCAGGATGGCCGAGCGGATGAGCGCCAGGGGGTTGGCGAGGTCCTGACCGGCGATGTCGGGAGCGCTGCCGTGCACCGCCTCGAAGACCGCGAACTCGAGGCCCAGGTTGGCGCCGGGCACCACCCCGAGACCGCCCACCAGGCCGGCGCAGAGGTCGGACACGATGTCGCCGTAGAGGTTCTCGAGCAGCAGGATGTCCCATTCCTCGGGGCGGATGACCAGCTGCATGCACATGTTGTCGACGATGCGGTCGTCGGCGCGGATGTCCGGGTACTCGGTGGCGACGCGGCGGAAGCAGTCGAGGAACAGGCCGTCGGACAGCTTCATGATGTTGGCCTTGTGCACCGCGGTGACCCGCTTGCG
>Ga0210405_10001381_pt1 | contig 27820 bp, 26 predicted proteins | sample IncBWH11MmetaG_FD_155492 | JGI IMG/M metagenome (GOLD analysis project Ga0210405, IMG submission 155492) | Forest soil microbial communities from Barre Woods Harvard Forest LTER site, Petersham, Massachusetts, United States - Inc-BW-H-11-M | ecosystem: Environmental > Terrestrial > Soil >...
TGGCGCCTAGTTGCGCGTCTAAGTAGGCCTCGAAGGCTTCCAGGCGCGGGGCGATGGCTTCGGTGGCCGGGAATTCGGCGGCGATGGCGTCGGTGGTTTTGAGGCCGTTGCCCGTGATGCAGACGACGGTGGTCTCGTCCGGCTTGATGCGATTTTGCGCGATTAGTTTTTGCGTTACGCCTGCTGTGACACCGCCGGCGGTTTCGGTGAAGATGCCTTCGGTCTCGGCCAGGAGCTTGATGGCGGCAACGATTTCAGGGTCGGAGATGTCTTCGGCCCAGCCGCCGGATTCACGGATTTGTTTGATAGCGAAGGGGCCGTCGGCGGGATTGCCGATGGCGAGGGAGCGCGCGATGGTGTTCGGCTTTTGCGGCTCAAAGCGGGCGAGATTGCGCTTCACACCGTCGGAAATGGGCGAGCAGCCGGTGGCTTGCGCGCCGAAGAATTTTACGGGCTTTGGCTCGACCCAGCCGAGAGTTACTAGTTCGCGGAAGGCTTTGGCGATCTTGGTGATGAGCGAGCCGCCGGCCATGGGAACGACCACGTTGTCGGGGAGCGTCCAGCCGAGCTGCTCGGCGATTTCGTAGCCATGGGTTTTCGAGCCTTCGGAATAGTACGGGCGCAGGTTGACGTTGACGAGGCCCCAGTTGAAGCGATCGGCGATTTGCGCGCAGAGGCGATTCACGTGGTCGTAATTGCCGTTGATGCGCACGATACGCGCGCCGTAGACGGCCGTATTCAGCACTTTGGCGGGTTCGAGGTCCGCGGGAATGAAGACGCACGCGTCGAACCCCTGCTGCGCGGCTTGCGCGGCGACGGCGTTCGCGAGATTGCCGGTCGAGGAGCAGCCGACCGTGGTGAAATTAAAGCGGCGCGCGGCGGAGAGCGCGGTGGCGACGACGCGATCCTTAAAGGAGAGAGAAGGGAAGCAGACGGCGTCGTTTTTGAAATATAGATTTTTCAGGCCCCATTTTGCGGCGAGCTTGCGCGAGGCGACCAGTGGCGTGCCGCCGACGGCATTTGGAGCGGTGAAGCCTTCGGGAAGCGGGAGAAGCTCGGAATAACGCCACATGTTGAAAGCGCGGGCGGCCAGATTTTCGCGGCAGACGGTTTTCTTGAGGGCATCGTAATCGTAGGCGACTTCTAGGGGGGAGAAGCAGTCTTCGCAGAAGGAGCGGGGGATGTTGCCCCAAGTTTTGCCGCATTCGCGACAGCGGAGTTCATAAGGCGTGTTAGTAGACATGGTGCAAGTTCCTCGGTCTTCTTAGTCTTCCGTGATCCTTGTTGCGTGACCCGTGAAAGCCGCGTGCAGCGGTTCGCACGGAACAGCCAAATCAACACGCCGCGGCGCTGGATCGGCTGAGATCCTTCGCTGCGCTCAGGATGACAATTGTCCCGGGCCAGGAATCACAGCCGCGTACAACGTGAAATTCGATTAGGGCAGCAGGGAGGGGGCAACGAAAAACCCTCCGTGCCAAAGCGCTCGGAGGGTCTCAGAAAATCTTCTGGGAAACTCGAAAAGCTCTTTAGCAGTTTTTTACGTGGAGCAAGTTGCCCTAAATCGCCACGTGTCGCCGCAACCGCAGCTATATCATTTATGCCTGAGTAGGCCGCAGATGTCAAGGTGGCCATCACGAACCTCTGAGTCGGGTTCCGACCGCGCGATGCGCCGAAGTTAGCTGCCGGCCACTCGAACGTGCGGCGAGCGGCATGATGCCTGTCCCAAGGTTTGGCAGTTGGGTGGCTCTTCGCATCAGGACAGCAAAAAGGAAGAGCTGGGTCGATGGGAGTTGCGGACTTGTACGCGTCCGAACGAACACAGGTAGGAACGAGCACGCGTATGGCGAAGGGCATGCTGCTACAATGCGGCTGGGAGAAAGAATCCGCCTATGTGGGCAGTGCGGCTGATCGGCGTCCTGACGTTGGTGGCGCTGAACGGCTTTTTTGCGGCGACGGAGTTCTCGCTCGTGGCGGTGCGATTGTCACGGGTGCGGCAACTGGTGGCGAGGGGAAACGCGCGGGCGCGCGTGGTGGAAGCGCTTCTCGGCGATTTGCATCGCGTTGTTTCCGGGGTGCAGTTGGGCATAACGCTGACGAGCCTGGCAATCGGGGCGCTGGGTGAAGCCACGTTTGCGAAGATGTTTCAGGCGATTTGGCCGGGTGGGCTGGGGGCGCGCACCGTTCTATTCGCCCATGCGAGCGCCATCGTTTGCGCGTTTGCCCTGTTGAGCGCGCTGCACGTGGTCATCGGGGAGTTGGTTCCCAAGACGCTCAGCCTGGCGCGCGCGGAGCGGGTGGCATTGCTGGTTTCCAGGCCGTTCCAGTGGTTCCTGAACACGTTTCATTGGGCCATCCATTTGCTGGACGGAATATCGAGCGCGATTGTGAAGGCATTGGGAGTGACTTCCGCACAGGTTCACGGCGTGGCGCATTCCACCGAAGAGCTGCAAATCCAGATTCAACAGGCGCGCGAGCGGGGGCTGATCGCGCCGGGCGAGGAGAAGTTCATCCTCAGCGCCATGGAACTGGCGCAGATCCAGGTGCGGGAGATTATGGTGCCGAGGCCAGACATCCACATGCTGGCGGTGGAAGCGGATCTGGACGAGGTCATGCGGGTTTTCGCGACCACGCAGCGCTCGCGGATCCCAGTATATCGCGGCACGGCGGACCACATTCTAGGCTTTGTGCACATCAAGGACATGATTTGGATCCTGCTGGACCGCGAGCGACGCCTGGAAGAGAACCTGCCGCCTCCACCATTTGATTTGCGGCGTGTATTGCGAGAGGTGCTCATCGTTCCGGAGACCAAATCCGCGAACGAACTGCTGCTGGAGTTGCGCACGAAGCACGTGGGCATGGCCATGGTGGTAGACGAATTTGGCAGCATCCTGGGGCTGGCGACCATGGAAGACATCCTGGAGCAAATGGTGGGAGAGATTCACGACGAGTTCGATGTTGTGGAGCGACCGCTGACGCTGGCGGATGGGGCGCTAATTTTTGACGCGGCCTTGAATGTGCGCGACCTAGACGCGCAGTACAACATCACTTTGCCCGAGGATCCGGCGTATGCGACGGTGGGCGGTTTCGTGCTGGACCAATTGGGTTTCATTCCCAAGGGCGGCGAAAGTTTTGATTATGGCAATTATCGTTTTGCCGTTGTCGAAATGGACGGCAAGCGCGTCGCCCGCGTGAAAATCCAGCGCGTCCGTCCTCCCGAAACGGAAGGCGCGCCTGCGAACTCAGCTGACGTCATGCTCCAGCTGGCCAAAGGCCAAAAGCCCTCCCCCGGCGACTCCTAAATGCGACCGCCCTGCAAATCCGCCGTTGACGGTGCATCCCGGTCGTGGTATTACTTTTAGAAATATGTAATGGAGGCACGATGGAATCCGCCATTACGGTCAAAGGCCAGGCAACGATCCCGAAAGCGATTCGCAAACATTTGCGTCTCAAGCCGGGCGATCGCGTCAAGTTCTTCCTGCATCCCGATGGCACCGTGGTCCTCCTTCCCAAGCTCCCAGCCTCCGCTTTGCGCGGCATAATCAAATCCCGCCGGCGGCGGCCGGTCACGATTGCGGACATGAATAAAGCCGTCGCGAAAGGCGCCGCCGATGCGTCCCCGCGCTCTTCGCGCAAATGATTGGCCTGGACACCAACGTCCTCGTACGCTACCTCGCCCAGGATGATCCGGTTCAATCGCGAAAGGCGGCGGAAATCATCGAGCGCGGCCTAACAGAACAAAACCCCGGCTTCATCAGCGTTGTTGCCATGGTCGAAACTGTCTGGGTACTGGACCGCGCTTATCACCTCGCCACCCATAAAATTGCCGCCGCCGTCGAACGAATACTCCAGGCCGACACGTTCGTTGTGGAAAACGAGCAGCAGGTTTTCACCGCCATGATTGCACTCAAGAAGGGGCACTCGTTCGCTGATGCCATCATCGCTGCTCTGGGCGCCAAGGCGGGCTGTTCGTTCACCCTGACCTTCGACCAAAAAGCCTTGCGCCTTCCCGGATTCAAACTCCCTTAATCCTCGCGCCATCTTTCCGTGTTGCCAAATCAGCAAAGGTGTCTATGTAGCGCGTTGAGTTTCGTGGGGCTCCGGTAGACAATGAAGGCGTGAGTCCGCACAAGCACCGGCTCGCCGATTACCTGCGGCCCAAAACGCTTTCGATGTTGTTGCTCGGGTTTTCTTCAGGCCTTCCCTTTTATCTGGTCGGCAATACATTCGGCTTCTGGCTGCGCGATGAACACACTTCCCTGACGGCGATCGGGTTTCTTTCCTGGGTAGGCATTGCGTATTCGCTGAAGTTTCTGTGGGCGCCCTTGATGGATCGCGTCGACTTGCCGTTGTTCAAACGGCTTGGACATCGGCGCGGCTGGATGATGTTCTCGCAGATCGTCGTCGGGCTGGCGCTGTTCGCCATGGGCGGAACCGGCACGAAAGCCGGGCTCGGCCGGCTTGGCGCTTTTGCGCTCATCGTCGCGTTTGCCTCATCAACACAAGACATTGTGGTCGATGCCTGGCGAATTGAATCGGCAGACGACGGGGAAGAACAAGGCCTCCTCGCATCTGCCTATCAGTTCAGCTACCGCCTGGCACTCCTGACTACGGATTCCCTTATCCTCATCGTGGCAGCGGCCGTGGGCTGGCGCATGTCCTACGGCATCTACGGCGCATGCATGGCCGTTGGAATGATCGCGACCTGGTTTGCGAAGGAACCGGAGCGCGCGGATGCGGTGATGGATGAAAAAAAGCGCGAAACGCCGCTTTGGACGAAGCGCGGTTTCTTCGACGCTGTTGTGGGACCGTTCATCGCTTTCTTCCGCGCACATGGCTGGCTCGCGCTGGTGATGTTAGCGGCAATCAGCCTCTACCGGTTGCCGGACTTCATCATGGGTCCGATGGCGAATCCCTACTACCATGACATCGGTCTTTCGAAGCAAACGGTCGGAGCGGTGCGCGGCTCCATCGGACTCATCGCTACGTTTGCAGGCATCGCAGCGGGCGGATTCTGCTCGCTGAAGCTCGGCTACATGCGCGCGCTCGTCATCGGGGGCATTTTGCAGGCAGCCGCGACTGCCGCATTTGCGACTCTCGCGTTCGCGGGCACGAGCATTCCTCTCTTCGCGCTCGTCATGGCAGGTGACAACTTCGGCCTGAGCTTTGCCGGCGTTGCGCTTGTTGCGTACATGTCGAGTCTCACCAATCTGGGATACACCGCCACGCAGTATGCGCTCTTGAGTTCTACGTATGCCTGGCTGGGAAAGATATTGAAAGGATTTTCCGGTGCCGCGGTCGAAAGCCTGAGCACCACGCACGGCCTCACTCACGCCTACGGCATTTTCTTTATCGCTTGCGGAGTGACCGGCGTGCCTGCGGTCCTTCTGTTCGCGGCATTGGGTTACTGGCACAGGCGGAAGCAACCGGAGCCAGCCGCTGCCTAGGAAAGTCTGCACTCGTAACGCAAAGCCGCTGCCCGGTCGCGTCGAAGATTTCGTTCAGCCTGCTCGCCGACGCCTGGCGCGATTGGCTCGACCCGCGCACCCGCGCCCAACTCGAAGTCGCCCACCTCTCCCGCTTATTTCTCGCCGCAGAAAGGAATCTGGGTGGTTTCCTCCGGAGGGGGTACCCCGGCTTTGCCTAATAAGGACAATAAAATGCGCAATTTATGGGCAGCAGCCATAGCTTATGAGCAAGGAACGTGCCAAGCGGCTAGCCTGCGTGGTAAAGTTTAAACCAGTTCTTGCCGGAGGTGGTTTTTGTTTAAGATAGTAAACGGCAACTGCCCGTGTGGCAGTATTAAAGTAGTGGTTACCCGAGAGAGAAACGACAACACGATTGACGGACTTTGCCCACAATGCAATCAGGCGTTCTCGGGTTTTTACATTCCTGGTTCTTCTGAACCAGCACCAACTGCTATCAACCGGGCCTAGCCGTCAACAGTTCCGGGACGGTTATTGGAGAGTTTCGATGGACACGATGCTTGGAGCGGATGGCGACGTTTCGAAAGCTTCGATTTCGATTCGCAAACCCGTTCCGAAGCGATGGCTCATGACTTTCCGAAAGCCCAGCCTCATTTTATGTTCTCTCGCCCAATCACCCACAACGCAAACCTTTAACAGAAGAAGCGAACTTTCAGCAAAGGAACGAGCATCAACCATCACGTCCGCTGATTCGTTCAAGGGGTGCAGGGCACTCGTAAGCTGTCCCACTAGCCAACCTACCGTATCTTGGCAAGAACTCCGTGTGATGACCTTGCTCGGCTCCATCTTCCACTCGATCATTCGCTCCCACTGACCGTTGGGCATGCGCTTGCATTCGACGTAATGGCCGTTCTTCTTCGTATGCTGCTCACCTGATGCATGGTATGAGCAGTGTGCTTCGGCCATTCTCCGCATGGAATAATTAATGTAAACATTCGTTTTCTTGATGCACACATCGAACGCTTTTACGGCTACGCCGTCAAGTTGAACTCCGATGATACATTTTTCGTACATGTCGAATTACGTCCCGAGATCATTTTACCCGTGTTTGACCGCCTGTGAATGTTAAGACTCTAATCAGGCTCATGTACATCTCCGCTGTGGCATCGGTCGGCTTGAATCGGCGAAGAGAACCTCGCCCGAACTTGAGGTCAGGTGCTAGAATCTCGACCATGAAACAAATAGCGTTCACTGTAGCCTTGCTGTTTCTCGTGATGTGGGGCAATACTGGCGTAGTTGCTACCGGAGAAGAGCAGACGAAAATCTCGATCTCCGACCTCACCGGGAATGACCTTCTCCGATTTTGCAACAGCCACGAAGCCTTCGAAACGAATATGTGCACTGGTTATATCGAAGGCGTGCGGGATGGCTTGATGTTTGCAACTGTGAGCCTCAAGTCCAAGCCTTTTTTCTCGGTGCCCGACAAAGTGAACAGCGACCAACTCCGGGATGTTGTCGTGAAGTATTTGAGAGACAATCCCGAGACCCGACACAAGCCAGCGGGAATGCTCACGATATTCGCATTGAAAGAGGCATTCCCCCCCGAGGGGTAGGCTGGCGGGTGGCAGGCAGGCCCTTTCACCCACCGTCGCTCCGCGAATCTCGGTCCGCCGTTTTTTTCTTGCCGCTGGGCGCAAATCAATGTGGTAGGAACGTACTGGGAAAGGGCAGGGGCTACTTGGTGAGGATGACCGGTGTGCCGCGGCCCAGATTCAAAGTACGCGCCGCGCTCCCTTTGTTCACGCCAATTTCAATATATCCACTTGAGCCCACATAAGCGATAGCTTCGCCGTTGCTGCCGATTGCGTAAGTATCGACCAGCCGCGCCACCTGGTGGGTTCCCACTTGAAGATTGATCGCACCCCCGTTGAAAGCCGATTCCGGCAAGTCTTCCGAGCGGAAATTGGTGATCAGATTGCCGAAGGCATCGGTGCGAAGGATCACGCCTTTCAGGGCGCCGTCCGATTCCTTTGGGCGAGGTATCGAAAACTTTTTATAGTCGCTGATTTCGTCTCCCATGCTGGGAGTTTGCCAGCCTTTGGAAAGCCAGGAAGCCACGGAAGCGAAAATGTCTCGTCCATGAAAGGTCTTGCTGACGGGATGGAGATAGTAATGTTCGACGTTGGCGTGGCGCACGACGAGAGTTTCCTGCTCACGTTCGTAGATGACGGAGAGCACGCCGTTGTCAGGGGCAATAAAATACTGATTCTGGGCGCTGACAAGGAGAGGGCGGCGCTCGGTGCCGACACCGGGATCGACGACGACAACGTGGATGGTTTTCGGGGGAAAGTAGGAATAGGCAGAGCCAATCGCCAGGGCGCCATCGAGCAGGTCGAACGGTGTGACGTTGTGGGTGATATCCACGATGGTGACATCGGGATTGATCTTCAGGATTACGCCCTTCAGCGTTCCGGCTAGATGGTCGTTGGTGCCGTAATCGGTTGTGAGTGTGATGATCGCGTTGGCCAATGGATTCTCTCGCCTGGGAATGGTTTGCGCGTGGCGCGCGGGCGGAGAGTGGCGGCACTCCGCATCTTCTGACGCTAACGGAGGGGAACGCCGGCGTCAAGAATTCGCGCAGCCGCTGCTGTGCAATTGTTAATGCCCATTCGGCGGGAATTCACGCGCGCGCTAGCCCACGCCTTGTTCGGGTGCGCAAGGATGCCAGTCCGGGTCAGGAAAATGAGCCCGGCAATACCATTGGCCGCAGCGCTCGCAATACTGCTGAGCGCTGTGGTCGCAGGGTTCATCCACGCGCGAGACTGCCTGACAGAGTTGTTCCTTGGGTTTTACAGCCGTTGCGTTCATGGCATCCTCCACGGCACGAGAGTCAATGCAGCAGGGAAGGGCACTCAGGGGGCGCGTTCCACCACGCCCATCTTGTTCACGCCGCTGCAAGCAATATACACCCGCCCATCGGAAGTGGCGGCCATATTGCGCACTGTCCCCCCACGTCCTGCTTGGGTTGTTCGCGACCTAAGCGACTGGCGGACAAAAAGCTGATACATTGCAGTTTCTACCAGGAGGTTGAACCGCATGAGAGCTGACATTGTGGCTGGCGCAGCATTTCCCGATTATGAACTGACGGATCACACGGGCAAACGTCGCAAGCTTTCGGATCTACAGGGCCCAGATCCTATGATCGTTGTGCTTAGCCGGGGAGGATTCTGCCCGAAGGATCGCCGCCAGGCCGAGGGTCTGGTCCAACTTCACCACGAGATGGAAGTCGGTTACTGCCGCCTGGTCACCATCAGTACCGACAACATGCTTCTGACGAATGAGTACCGCACCGGCGTGGGCGCTCATTGGACATTTTTATCCGATCCGGGACGAAAGGTTCAGAAGGATCTCGACATCGCCGAATACACGGACCCCGAGCACAATCCGATGATCCCGCATGTCATCGTCCTCGAACCCGGCCTCGTTATATTCAAGATCTACAGCGGCTACTGGTTTTTTGGCCGGCCGACCATCGAAGAGCTTCGGCAAGACTTGCGTGCAGTGTTGAAGAAATGCCGTCCAGACTGGGACATTACTAGGCCCGAACTGAAGGCCGCTTGGGAACGGGGTGAACATAATCGCTTTTATCCCTATGGCAAGACCTACGGGCAGGTGTTTCGGGAGCAAGAGTAAACGGTGATGCCTGCGAAGTAGGGACTATACCGGAGGAATTCCACACGAAGAAGTGCGGGGGGCTTTTCCAGTAGAGAATTGGAAAATATCGAAAACGGGTGGTCTGTACGAGCAGTCGCTTGGTTATGTATAATCAACAAGCTAGAGAGCAGAGCGGGCGTCGTACAATGGCAGTATAGAAGCTTCCCAAGCTTCGGACGTGGGTTCGATTCCCATCGCCCGCTCCATAAGTCCCGATGGCTCGATTGTCCTTACACCGCTAGCCTGCCCAAATCCGCCCTTCGCGGGGTTGATGCAGCAAGGACGCTTCGCGCGCAATGACATCGCCTCACGAGGGGGATGGCGAACTGCACCTCGCGTTCGCAATTCCATCCGCCGAATTGCCCAGATGGGAGTCGTGGCTCCAGCAGCGAGGGATCGCCGTGGAAGAGAAACGCCCTTGGGAATCGGGCGGCTGGAGCCTCTACTCTCGGGACCCCGACCGCCACTTGCTCGAACTCGCCACTCCGGGTACGTGATCAGTGTACTGAAAATAGGGGCGTTGGGAATCCACACAGACGGCAGAGCCTGCGTGCCACCAGTGGAAGTGCAAACCTGGATGGAGCCCAAGGTGAGTGGCTACCACCGCGAAGCGTCTGGAAGGGCGCTTGACTTCGGAGAAATCCCCGCCTAAGCCTTGCAAGAAAATGTTCCTTCGCCGTTCTAATAATGGAGTACTGGCAGTCGTATGCCGGACTCGCTCGACTTTTTCGCGTAGGAATTATTTTATGGAACAACCTTCTTCACGCAGCGCGCCATCCTATCCACTCAATAGCACGCTCCGTCCCTGGGTCGCACAAATAAATCACTCGCTGGTGCATCTTGAAGATAAGGAGGCTACTTCTATGCCCGTTCGCATTTCACGACATTTCCCGCTGAAAAAAAGGCACACGCCAGCGCCGTTTTGTGCGGTCTTCCTGGTCTTCCTGGCCTTGCTATCCCTTTCACCGTCCAGCGTGCTTGGTCAGACCAGTAGCCACTCGCCCGGCTGGGTCGTTCTGCCTGTCGAGGAATACCGCACCCTTCACGCTCGGGCCTATCCCATCGAACGCGACCCGGAGCCGCCTCCCGTGGACGCCACGCTCACTCGCGTTGATTACGAACTGCGTATCGATGGGGACCTCGCTTCCGGTCGCGCCAGTCTCACGGTCGATGTCTTGAAGGATGGCTGGGTGCGCGTTCCCGTGCCGTCGGGCTTGCTGGTTCGGGAGGCGCGGCTGGACGGCAAACTGGTTTCGCTGATTCCCGGCGCTGGAGGCAAAGCGAGCGGCCAGCTCTCGGCGCTTCTTTCCCATTCCGGCCGCGCGGTCTTGCTGCTTGATATCGCCATTCCCGTGGCGTCTGCGGCTGGTGAAGAAAGCATCGCTCTGCCGTCGACCGCTTCCGGCGTTACCCGCGCTTCCGTGCAGCTTCCACGCCAGGGTGTGGACGTCCGGCTGACGGGCGGCCTGCTTGCTGAGAAATCAGAATCCGCTGCGGAAAGCAAGTGGATCGCTTATGGACGCGGAAACGAAGCGCTCACGTTCGCCTGGCGACGGAAGACCGAAGACCATCGCGCCACGCAGCCGTTGCGCATGCGCGGTTCGCTGATCCAGCTTCTGGGGCTTGGCGAGGACTCAACCTCCATCAACGCCGAAGTGAACCTGGAAGTGACTCAGGGCGCGGCGCGCGTGGCGACCATTCAAATTCCCGAGCGCGTGACCATCAATCAAGTCCTCGGCGCCATGGTGGCCGATTGGGAAGTGAAGGGCAGCGAACTCTCCGTGACCTTTCTCGAACCGGTGGAGCAAAACGCGCGATTCGTCGTGACCGGAGAAACGCGCAGCCCTCGCGAAGGGGAAATTGAAATTCCTCTCCTTCGCCTGCTCAATACGGAGCGCGAAACCGGCGGCGTCGCCGTGGAAGTTCTCGGCGCGGGGGAAATCAAGGACCTCAAATCCGAAGGGCTCGAAAGCGCGGACGCGACGGACCTGGGCGACATGGTTTCTAGTCGGCAGTCTCCTTCGCTCGCGGCGTTTCGTTTTCGAGCCGGCGATGGGAAATTGGCCCGCTCGCTCAGCTTGAATGTGGCGCGCTACACGCCGCAAACTGTTTTGCTTGCCAATGTTTCTGAAGCACGCTACCAGGTGTTGATCAGCAGCGAAGGGAAAACGCTAGTTCAGGCGCGCTACGCGGTTCGAAACAACCAACGCAATTTCCTGAAAATCACTTTGCCGCCGGGCGCCACGCTTTGGAGCGCATCGCTGGCGGGCAAAGCGGTGCGCCCGGGGCAGTCGCCGGACGGCAGCTTGCTCTTGCCGCTCGACAAAGCGCGTGCCGGCGAAGAAGCGCCTGAGTTTGCGGTTGAGGTGGTCTATCTGAGCCGCGGCACTGCGTGGAATGACAAAGGCCAGTTCAAGTTGGCGCTGCCTGCTCTTGATCTGCCTGTTTCTCGCACCGGACTCCTTGTTTATCATCCACCGCTCTTTAAAGTGACGGCGGAGTCCGGCGCGTTTCGGATGGAACCTTATGAAAATCCGATCTCGTCCGCGCTCAATCCACAGAGTTCGGTATTCGGAGTCGGCGCGGGTGTAGCCGGTGGTGCACGCGGGGGCGTCATCGCTTCGATGACCCCAGGAATAACGGGACTCCCACCTGCTCCTCCGGGAACGTCTTCTTCCGACCTGGATGCCAAGGACGAAGCCAAACGAAAACGTTCGCAGGCAGCAACGGAGGCCCTTCTCGATAAATTCAAGGCGGACTCGTTGGCAGGGAAGCGCGCCGGAATTCTTCCCATTCGCGTTTCTTTCCCAGCGTTTGGTCCTTCGCTCTATTTGGTCTCCGAACTGACCGGCGAAAATCAGGCTCCCTCAGCGGGATTAACGTATCAGCACGAGAAAAAGGCAAAGGCGGGTGGCAAATGAGAAAGATATTTTCAGTACTGTTGGCATGGATGTTGGTTCTCCCTGGTTTCGCAGTGGCGGCGGACGATGTCGCGCTCCCGCCCGTGCCGGCGGCGGGCAACGTCACGCTTCCACTCGACGAATACAATCGGCTCGTCGAACTCGCCAGCAAGCCCACCGGGAAACCGGACGCGCCGCCGGTTCCTTTCACCATCAAGCGCGCCGACTTGAAATTCCGCGCTACCAGCGAATCGGTCCAAGGCACCGTGCAATTGCAGGGAGAAATCCTTCATAAGGGCGCCACCAAGATTCCGTTGACCACCGGAATGGCGATTCTCGATGCCCGACAGGAAGGGAAGAGCTTGCCTCTCGAATTGGAGAATGGAACGCACACTGCTGTGCTCACGGGACCAGCCGACTTCGCCGTCACACTCGAGGCCGGTCTTCCGCTCAGCATCGAAGCCGGACGCGCTTCCTTCAGTCTTCCTGTTCCATCGGCGGGCAGCGTACGGCTTGCCCTTGTCGTTCCGGGCGACCACACCAACGTTCGAATCAATCCTGGCATCGTCACTTCCCGGTCTTCCGAGAAAGGGCAAACCGCCATCGAAGCGACGCTTGTGCCCGGACAGCCCGCGAATATTTGGTGGACCACCCGTGAAACGGCCACCCCTGTCGCACCAAAGGAAGTTCGCTTTCTTTCCGACGTCAAGACGCTCGTTTCCGTCAGCGAAGCCGACTTGCGAATCGCCGCGCTCGCGGACATTACCGTCGTGCAAGGCGAACCTTCTCAATTCGAGATCGTAGTCCCCGCGGGATTCGAAATCACTGGCGCCACCGGCGCATCGGTGGAATCCAGCGAACTCGAATCGGGCGTGTTGACCCTGAAAGTTACCGGGCCCGCTCAACGCAGCCACCAGTTTCTGATCTCCATGGAGAAATCCATCACCGCGACGAAGGCCGACGCGCCCTTCCTGAGTTTCAAGGACGCGCAGCGCGAAACCGGCGAAGTTCTCGTGGAAGGCGCTGGAACGATCGAATTGACCGCCACCGAAGCGGGCGGCCTGAAACGCATGGATTTCAAGGAAATGAATCCGTACCTGCGTTCGCTGGCGCGGTTTCCCATGCAGGCGGCGTTTCGATTTCACAAGCAGCCGAACGAAAAGCCGGCTCTAGCGCTCGAGTGGACCCGGTTTCCGGATAGCAGCGTGCTCGCGGCCGTCGCGGAGCGCGCGGTTGTCACCACGCTCGTAACTACGGAAGGCCGGTCGCTCACCGAAATAAAACTCACCATCAAAAATCAAGCGCAGCCGTTCCTGAAAGTGGCGTTGCCCTCGGGCGCGATTCTCTCCGCCGAAGTGGCCGGAGAAAAAGTGAAGCCCGTCGAAGGCCCGGATGGCAATCGCGTCCCGCTTTTGCGCGCGGGCTTCCGGCCCGTCGACTCGTACATCGTTTCGTTTGTGTTCATGCACTCGGGCGCGCCCTTCGCGAAAAAAGGCGGCTCCGATCTGTCCCTTCCGAAAATGGACGTGCCCATCAATCTTCTGCAATGGGAAGTGTTTCTGCCCGAGCAGTACAAGGTGAAGGATTTCGGCGGTGACGCTATCGCTGCAAATCTTCTTCCTCCTTCTATTGTGGAAAGCGCTGAGGGAGCATTTTCGGACGTCATAAATGCGCCGGTGGCTGGCTACGCCGGACGATTCGAACCCGTGTCCCTGCTTCCAGGACAGTTGGGCGGAATCGTCGTCGACCCAAGTGGAGCGGTGGTTCCCAATGCGCAAGTCACGGTCACCCACGTCAATACGGGAGCCGTTCGAAACGTTATGACCGATTCTTCTGGCCGTTGGATTATTTCCAGTATGACTTCCGGCGCGGTTGAATTCTCCGCAGCCGCTTCGGGTTTCAAGCGGTATATTCAGAAGTTTAACTACGATGCCGCCAGGCCCGTTCCCCTCGGCTCGACTTTGCAAGTTGCGGCAGCCACGGAAAGCGTGGAAGTCACGACGGACTCTATAAACTTCCGCGACTATCAGCGCTTCGAGCGCGAAGTGAAGAAGAACGCCGAGAAGCAGCAGACGGCGGCATCCTCGAACGTGTTCAATCTCCAACAGCGCATTTCCGGCGTGCTGCCGGTGCGCGTGGACGTGCCGCGGGCAGGGAATTCGTACAACTTTGTCAGGCCGCTGGTGCTCGACGAAGAAACGAAGGTCACGTTCACTTATAAATCGAAATAGCCTTCGTTACCGAACGGAGGAAGGAGATTCGCGTACCGGCACGCGCATGGCGCGATCGAGCGCGTGCTTCTCTTCCGGCGCGAGCTCGCGGGTGACGCCTTTTGCAAGATCGCCCAGGGCCAGCGGTCCGATCGCGACGCGCACCAGCCGCAGCACCTCGATTTTCAGCGCTTCGAACATCCGGCGGATGTGGCGATTCTTACCCTCGTCGAGAATGATTTCGAGCCACGAATTGTGTTCGCCGTGGCGCAGCGTGCGGACGTTTTTCACGCGCAAGGATTCTCCATCGTTCGCGCGAACTCCGTTTCGCAATGTCTGCAACAGTGTTTCATCGGCGATGGCACTGATTTGCACGTGGTACGTTTTGTCGAGATGCGTTTCGGGAGCCGTAAGGCGCGCCGCCCACTCGGAGTCGTTCGTCAGGAGCAGCAAGCCTTCGCTGGCTTTGTCCAGCCGCCCGGCCGGCGCCAGCCAAGGTAAATCTTCCGGGAAAAGTGCGTAAACGGTGTCTCTGCCTTTTTCGTCCGCCGCTGTCGTCACAATTCCGCGCGGTTTGTTGAGAACGAGATAAATGGGGGAACCGCGCGCGACGGGCTGGCCGTCGATTTCGATGCGGTCCTTTCCGAGGTGCACCGGCGTTTCCGGATTGCGCCGCACCGCGCCATTCCATTTCACGCGCCCCGCGGCAATTAGCTCGGCCGCGCGGGAGCGCGAGCAAAAACCGAGTTTCGAGATAGCCCGCGCCAGCCCGACTTTTTTCAGCCGGTCGCCCCGCGTTTTTTCGTTTCGCATTCTCCTTTTCACGGAGCAATCATAACTCTTTGCCTCGGGTGCCCGCCGGGCCGCGTCATTTTGCCGCCGCAGCTGGCACGGTCGTTGATGGTGTCGCCGATCCTGGTGCCGCTGCTCCTGATGTCGAAGCGGGCACCGCTTCTGGCGGCGATTTCGGCGCCTCGTGCTTTACCGCTCCGTAGCGCGCGGCCAGCCATGCCCGCACTTCCGCCGGATTGTAGTTGAATGGTCCCATTCCGCCGCGGTAAGCAATGCGGCCGCTCTCATCAATGACGTAAAGGCGCTCAGGCCACGCGGCGTAAGCGTCATTGGCGGCATTGCTCATGTCGTCGATTCCGAAGGGCAGGGGGAATTTGAATCTCTTGGTGAAATCATTGGCGATGGTCACACGCTGCGCCAGGGTTTTCGGTTGCGCGTAGCAGACGTCATCTTTGACGTTGGATTTCATCTGCCATTCGTCGGTGGGATGCGCCTCGCGAACGTAAACGGTCAGAAAATCGGCGTGGTCTTTATAATCTTCATAAATCTGAACGACGTCGCCCACCTGGCGTCGAAAGGGCGGTCAAGTAAAACTGCCGAACACCAGCACGAGCGGCCGCTCATGGGTTCGTTCGCGGATGTGGAAGCGGGTGGTGCCGTCGAGCGCAACGATCCGCGCATCGGGCGCGTCGCTGCCCACTTTCAACGTGCCCCGGTGCATGTGCGGCAGGGCATAACGCACCATTCCGTACGCGTCCCTCGGGCTGCCTGCCATGTAGGACAATACCGCAAACGCACCCACAAACAGGATGCCAACAATGCCGCTGACCCATTTCCAGAAGCGATTCATGCCATTTGCTCCAGGCGTCCACAGTCCGCCTCTTCCAAGTTACTCTTTTTGGCTTACGATCTCATCATACGCCGCGCGCCGCGTCAGGCCGCGTTCTTTGGCGGCGAGCTTCAGGGCCTCTTTGCGGTCGAGTTTGGCTTGGCGGATGAGCTCTTCGACGCGGTCGGCTAGGCTTTGTGTGGAATTGGCGTGGGTGCGCGCGTCGGCGGGAGCTTCGGGGCCGATCAAGAGGGTGATTTCGCCGCGGGCGGGACGTTCCACGAGAGAAGCGGCAAGTTCGGAGAGCTTGCCGCGGCGGAACTCTTCGTGCAGCTTGGTCACTTCGCGCGCGATGCAGGCGCTGCGATTGCCGAGGACTTCGCGGGCGTCGGCGACACACTCCGCGACACGGTGAGGGGCTTCGTAAAGAATGATGGTGCGGTCTTCAATACGCAGGCGTTCGAGGGCACGGCGCCGCTCACCGCTGCGCGCCGGCAAGAAACCGACGAAGAGAAATTCTTCGTTGGGCAGGTCGGAAGCAGAAAGAGAAGCGAGCAGCGCGGACGGACCGGGAATCGGAACCACGGGAATTTGGTGCCTCACGCAGAGCGTAACAAGGCGGTGGCCGGGATCGGACACGAGTGGCATTCCTGCGTCGCTTACCAGGGCAATTTTCGCGCCTTGTTCCAGCGCCACGATCAGTTCCGGTGCGCGCGTCAATTCATTGTGTTCGTGGTAGCTGACCAGCGGCTTGTGAATGTCGTAGTGCGTGAGAAGCTTTTGCGTGTGCCGCGTATCTTCGCAGGCGATTTGATCGACTTCCTTAAGGATACGCAACGCCCGGAGCGTGATGTCCTCCAGATTGCCGATTGGTGTGCCAACAAGATATAGGCAGCCGCCAGTTGCCGCGTTCACGGTGCGTGCGTGTGCAGTGGGGGTAGTTTTCGCGCTCATACGCAACGAGTCTAGCACGCGTTCCGGCCGCGCCACCCGCGCTCACCAGCCCTCCAGGGCGGCCCTCCGAGGCGCACGCGGGCGCGCGCGCAATGCTATACTTTTAGTTTTGAGCACCAACTGGGAGGAGCATCAGTGCCCCTGTACGAGTACAAATGCCTGAAGTGCGGCCGCAACACGGAAAAAATCGAAAACGTTTCCGGCCCGCACCTGAAAAAATGCCCCCACTGCGGCGGCAAAGTCGAGTCGGTAATCACCGCGCCGTCGATTCAATTCAAAGGCGCGGGCTGGTACGTGACCGACTACGGTGGAAAAAAGTCCAGTGGCGGCGACGGTGACAAAGCGGACAAGCCCGCCACCGAAACGAAAGAGGCCGTGAGCAAGGAGAAAGATTCGACGAGTAAGGAAGTAGCGGGTAAAGAAGCGGCTTCCAGCGAGTCGAAAGAGAGCAAAGAAAAAAAGGTCGCGAAGAAAAAGTAGTATTTCTGAACGAACGAGGTACTTCGCTTAGAGTTTCAGGGTTTTCAAGTAGTTTCGAAAGGCCGCGCCGAATTCCGGATTCTGCAGCGCGATTTCCACCGTGGCCTTCAGGAACCCGAGTTTGTCGCCCGCGTCGTAGGAAATTCCTTCGTAAATGTAAGCCCACAAGCCATGCTCGCGCGCCAGAAGGCGCAGCGCGTCGGTAAGCTGAATTTCATTTCCCGCGCCCGGTTTCGTGCGCGCCAGGCAATCGAAAATCTCCGGCGGCAGAACGTAGCGCCCGGTGATGGCGAGATTCGACGGCGCGTTTTCCGGCTGGGGCTTCTCGACCAAATCGCGGATGCGCAGCAAGCGCTCGCCGAAAGGCGGCTGCGGCGCGGGCTCGCCGTCCACGATGCCATAGAGATTCGTTTTGTCCTTGGGGACTTCTTCCACGGCGATGGCCCCGACGCCCGTGGATTCGTAGACTTCGATCAATTGTTTGGTGGCGGGATTCGCGCCGGGGATCAACACGTCGCCCAGCAAAACGGCAAACGGTTCATCGCCGACCAAATCGCGCGCCACGAGCACGGCGTGGCCAAGCCCGAGCGGTTCCTTCTGGCGGGTGTAGCTGACCTGCACCATGTTGCTGATCTTTCGAACGAGCTCAGCTTGATCCTTTTTTCCTTTTTCTTCCAGAAAACGTTCCAGCGCCGGCGCTGAATCGAAGTGGTCTTCGATCGAATTCTTGCCTTTGCCGGTGACGATGATGATGTGCTCGATGCCGGAGGCAACGCATTCTTCGGCGACGTATTGAATCTGCGGCTTGTCTACCACGGTGAGCATTTCTTTCGGCTGGGCCTTGGTAGCGGGGAGGAAGCGCGTGCCGAGTCCGGCGGCAGGAAGCACGGCCTTGCGGACTTTGTTGCGGCGGCTCGCGGAGATGCCGGATTGGGCAAGGTCGTGTCTAGCGGAGGGGTTATCGGTCATAGCTTAAGTTTTTTGCACGCTCCAAAAGAATGAACCCATTGTTGGATGTGGATGCGAAACAGTCAATTGAAATTGCGTTCGAACGGTGCCTGTGGGGTTAGTCGGGCTAGTTACGAAAGTCCGCAGCGACGGGAGAAGGATTTCGGCTTGTGTTAGCATAATCCAGTTGAAGGGCAGAGCTCGGCTGGAATGGGACAAATCTTGAGGATACTGGGAATCGAGTCTTCGTGCGATGAGACGGCGGCGGCGGTCGTGGCCGATGGCCGGGAGATTTTGTCGAGTGTCGTCGCTTCGCAGATTGACGTTCACCGGAAATATGGTGGCGTGGTGCCGGAACTGGCTTCGCGCGAGCACTTGCGGCAGATCGTGCCGGTGGTTCGCGAGGCCCTCGCGCAGGCGGGGATGAAGCTTGCCGATGTGGACGCCATTGGGGTGACCCAGGGGCCCGGGCTGGTGGGGGCGCTGCTGGTGGGAATTACGTACGGAAAAACACTGGCTCAGGCGCTGGGCAAGCCTCTCGTGCCGGTGAATCATCTTGAGGGGCACGTTCATGCGGTGTTTCTAGAGGCGCACAAGGCCGGCCGCGTGGCGAAATTGCCGGCGGTGTGCTTGATCGTTTCGGGCGGGCATACCGTTTTATATGAAGTGAAGACTGACCATGCGAATGCGCCGGATGCTGGCGCGAGGCTGCTTTATCGCAAGTTGGGGCAGACGCGTGACGATGCCGCGGGCGAAGCGTACGACAAGGTGGCCAAGCTTTTGGGGCTTGGCTATCCCGGAGGACCCATCCTCGACCGGCTGGCGGCGGTTTCAAAGGGCGCGGCTGCGCCGGTGAAGTTCGGGCCCACGAAGATGAAAGGGAACGCCTTGGACTTCAGCTTCAGCGGGCTGAAGACCGCGGTGCTCTACCATGTGTGGGAGCATGCGGAATACAAGGACGAGATTCGCGCTCGGGAAGAAGCGCTGCAACGTGGCGAGAGAAAATTCGAGCAACTGTTGCCGCTGTGTTCGCCGAAGACGCTGGCGCTGGTCCGGGAGTTTCAGAATGCAGTCGTGCGCGATCTGGTCGAACGCACGATGAGCGCCGCACAAGAGCTTGGCGTGGAGAGCGTGCTGGTTTCCGGCGGCGTGGCGGCGAACAGCCAGTTGCGAGCGACGTTTGAAGCGCGCGGGAAAGCTGCGGGCGCCGAAGTATTTTTTCCGAGCCGCGCGCTTTCGACGGACAACGCCGCGATGATTGCCGCCGCGGCATACTCACGCTTTCGCGCAGGCATTCTCGCCGACACAACCCTCAACGCAGATCCCAGCCTGGTCCTCGCTTGAAGAGCAGTTCCGCTCTGGGTATCGACTGGTCCGTGATAAGATTCCGCCAGCGTTAGGGACGCATCCGGTCCGCGGAAAGGGTAGAAGCCCACCTGTTTGCAATTGTATTTCGCGAACCTTCTTTCAGCCCGATGTGCGGATGACGGGCGACGCAATGAAAGGAGGTCGCTATGTCGACGCATTCCCAGGACGCACCGCAGCCGCTTCCCGACCGTCCCAATCTCCGCCATTTGAAGGATCAAGCCAAGGATTTGCTCAAGGCTGGCGAAGCCAAATCGCTCACCGATGCGCAATTCAAGATTGCACGTCTCTATGGCTTTGCGAGCTGGCCGAAGCTGAAGGCGCACGTCGATTCCCTTGAAGAGATCGGGCAGCTCAAGCAAGCCATCGATACCAACGACTTCGAGCGCATCAAATCCCTGATGAAGCGCAATCCGGCGCTTCATCGCGCTCCGATGGGCTACAACAAAAATGGGCCGCTCACATGGGTCGCCGAGTGCCGCGTTCCATGGGAGCCACCGAGCGCAACGAGATTGGCCATTGCGAAGTGGATGATGGAAAACGGATCGGACGTGCATCAAGGCGGCGACGGGCCCTTGATGCGAGCCGCGCTCTTCGGCCATCGGACACCCATGATGGAGTTACTCTTGTCCCACGGTGCGGACGTGAACGCCGAGTGGAACGGGTATTTCCCGATAATCTTCGCTCCTTGCGAAACTGTAGAGCCTGCGCCAATCAAATGGCTCCTGGAACACGGGGCCAATCCGAACTGCGCCAAACCGGGGCGGAAGTATCCGGGCACGGCGTTGGATTATGTCATCGGCACTTACGGACGGTCGGCGCAGCTCGGCGCTTGCATTGATCTGCTTCTTGCCAGCGGCGGTGTTACGAAACACAACGTGTCTCCGGTGTTGAACTTGCTGCGCGGCCGGCTCGATCAGCTGGCGCAACAACTGGATGCCGACCGTGAACTGGTGTATCAGCGATTCCCCGAACTGGACTTCGGCGTCACTGGGAGACGACGTCTTAGCCTGCGGGGAGCGACGCTGTTGCACGTAGCGGCGGAGTACGGAAACGTGGAAGCCGCTTCGCTCCTCCTCGAGCGCGGTGCGGACGTCAACGCGCGCGCAACGGTGGATGAGGCTGGCGTTGGCGGGCAGACGCCCCTTTTTCACGCCGCGACGCAGTTTGACGACTGGGGATTGCCAGTGGCACGGATGTTGCTGGAACACGGCGCAGACGTATCGCTTCGCGTGAAGCTTCCGGGGCACTACGAGCGGCCGGGTGAGATCGTGGAATGCACGCCGCTGGGATACTCGCTGCTGTTTCCCGGCGAAGAAAACAAGATGGTAGCCATGTTGCGGGAGCATAAGGCAGCGGAATAAGCGCGTGGGGTATACTTTCGCGGCTATGGGGACGGCGGCTGGCGAAGGGGTGCGCTTCCAGCGGGCGAGCGATCAATCGCTGCTGGTGTACTTCGATCAACCGGAGCAAGAAGGCCGGGCTGAAGCCCGGCCCCTACAAAATCATGGGCTAGGCCGGATCACGCTCGCGGCTCATAAACAAATCAGGAAAATGCTGCGGCTGCTGGAGATGGAACCCGTCGCCGGCATTCGCAACCTGCATCCCGCTTATTGTTCGCTGTTGGTCAAGTTTGACGCGCTGAAGTTGCGCCATGAAGAACTGGAAGCCATTCTTCGGCGATATCTCGCACAGCTTGACGAAGTGAAACTGCCGGAGCCCCGGCTGGTGGATATCCCGGTGTGTTATGGCGGTGAGTTCGGTCTGGACTTGGATGAGGTGTGCGCGATACGGGGAATGACAGCGGCGCAGGCGATCGGATTGCACGCTTCGGTGGAGTATCTGGTTTATTTTTTGGGGTTTGTTCCGGGATTTGCGTACCTGGGGGAATTGCCAAACGAATTGGTGACGCCGCGGCTGGCGACGCCACGGCGAAGAGTGGCCGCGGGCAGCGTGGGAATTGCGGGGAACCAAACTGGCGTGTATCCATTTGCGACGCCGGGCGGATGGAGATTGCTTGGCCGCACGCCCATCAAGATGTTCCAGGCCGAGAGCGAGGGCTTGAGTCTGCTGACAATTGGAGATCGCGTGCGATTCACGCCCATCGATGCAGAGCGGTTTACGGCCTTGGAGAAGGCATGAGTGTAATTGAGGTGCAGTCGCCGGGACTGCTTACGACGGTGCAGGATTTAGGGCGAGAAGGATTTGGGCCGCTGGGAGTTTCTCCTTCCGGAGCGGCGGATGCGCTTTCCTTGCGGATGGGAAACCGGTTGCTCGGAAACGATCAAAGCGCAGCAGGATTGGAGATGACCCTGCTTGGCGGGACATTCGCGTTTCCAGAGGGGGCCGTGATTGTGCTGGCGGGCTCGGATTTTGGCGCGACCCTGGATGGGAAACCGGTCGAGATGTGGACGCCGTTTGAAGCGCGTCCAGGGCAAGTCCTGCAACTCGGGCCGACTCGCTCGGGGGCGCGCTGTTATTTGTGCGTTCAGGGCGGGATTGAAGCGAGGGATTTTTTGGGGAGCGCGTCGACACATGTTTTGAGCGGGCTCGGCGGGCATGAGGGGAGGGCGTTGAAAAAGGGCGATCTGCTCACCATTGGCCTGGAGAGCGTGGCGGCGCAAAAGAGAACAGGCAAGAATGCCTGTTCCACTGGAGGCGCTGGGGCGATTGGCGGCCGGCGGCTGTCGAGGCGAATGTTGGAGTTGCTGACGCCGCGAAGAGTGTTGCGTGTCACGCCTGGGCCGCAGAGCGATTGTTTTTCAGAAGCGGCGAAGCAAACACTCTATTCGAGTACTTATCGAGTGGCGGAGGAGTCCAATCGCATGGGGATTCGGCTGGAAGGTCCGGCTGTTCCGGCGCCGGCAGGCGGGGAGATGATTTCGGAGGGCGTGTCGCTCGGGGCCATCCAAGTGCCGGAGGGGGGCAAGCCGATTATTCTTTTTGTCGAGCAGCAAACGACGGGCGGGTATCCCAAGATAGCCAATGTGATTTCGGCGGATTTCCATAACTTGGGACAGTTGAGGCCAAGGGATGAGATTCGGTTTGAACGCGTCGATTTCGCAGCCGCGCGCGCCTTGCTGATCAAACAAGAAGAGCTGCTCGCTTCACAGGATTTGATTGTGTAGCGGGGGGTTTACCCCGCTGTCGTAAGCGTCGTTGCTAAAAAAGCCAGTCCTCCGACGCCAGGAAGTCCTTTATTTTCAACGTCGCACTAGCTCCTGAAGAAATTTGCATTTGCCTCTTGACAAACCAGGCACTGATCTGGTAAGCTATTCACGTAGAAAAGTGCGCCCCGGCTCCAGCCGGGGCGTTTTGTTTTTGGGCCCTCCTTAACCTCCTGACACCTCCTGACAGAAGAGATGCAACACAGAATAAAGGCGCGCGAGCTGCGGCGAAGCAGGGCGATCTAGGCTCGCGGAGCTCTAGCGCGGATGCAGGAAAAGCTGCATCAAGCCAGCCTGCGGCAGGCAGGCCGCCGCTCCCAAGAGGTCCGGCCTCGGTGCTCTCTGTGTTTCTCCTTCTCTCCCCGGTGTCGACTGTAAGTGCCGACTGTCAACTCTCTAAGGATGAAAACATGAAAAACAAAAAACCCAACGCTGAACAAGTGTGCAAGCAAATCGAGGACTTTGTGGTGCCTCGTCTCCGGCTGTCTCCGATCGACCGTGCGGTCTATTTTCATCTCCTTCGCCATAGCCGCTTTGAGGGAAAAGTTCGCGTCCGCTTTTCCATTCCTTGGCTCGCCAAAGGCGCCGGCCTCTGCCATCCTTCCGTCCGCTGGGCGGTACGGCGGCTTGCAGCGCGTGGAGTCTTGCGACTGGTGGAGCGCGGGAATACAGGTCACCTGGTCGAGGTGCGAATTCCCGAGGAGATTCGGGCCGCCGGTATTAGGCGAATGGCCCGCCGCCCTCTAAGCGCGAGGCGCATTGACGACTTGGAGGGACTGGACTTCTGGAAACACCGGGCGCTGCGCCGGGCCATCCATGCGCGTGAAGGCGGCCGGTGTTTCTATTGCCAGCGATTGCTGACGCGCTTTATGCGCTGCATGGATCATGTCGTGCCGCGTGTCGAGGTCGAGGATAATTCCTACCGCAACCTCGTCTCTTGCTGTGTGGACTGCAACTCGGTGAAAAGGGGCCGCACCGGGAAGGATTTTGTTCGATGGCTGCACCGCGAGGGCCGCATGAGCGCTGCAAAGCTTGCCGATCGCCTTCGCACCCTGAATGCCCTCGCGTCCGGTAAACTTCGTCCGCCTGCGGCTGGTCGGGGACATATGGCAAACCCCCTGTGAGCCTTTGTCTGGTATCTTGGCAGGCGTCAGCGATGAAACGCATCGACTTGAATTGCGACATGGGCGAGCTGCGGGAGGCCATTGCCGACGGCACGCAAGAAGCGCTCCTCCGTTCAATCACCTCGACGAACGTGGCTTGCGGCGGCCATGCCGGCGACGAACGCACGATGCGAACGACCATCGAGCAGGCGTTGCGCGCTGGCGTCGCCATCGGCGCGCACCCGGGCTATCCCGACCCCGCGAATTTTGGCCGCCTCGAGTTCAATATGCCGCCCGAAGCCGTCGCCGATTCCGTGTGCGAACAGGTTCGCGCCCTCGCGGCAATTGCCGCCACCTGCGGCGCGAAGCTCGTCCATGTAAAGCCGCACGGAGCGCTCTACAATCAGGCGGTGCGCCATCGCGGGCTTGCGGAAGCAATTGCGCAAGGTGTCGCGCTATGGAGCCGGGATGTTGTGCTGGTCGGGCTGGCTGGGTCGCCGATGCTGGATGTCTTTCGGAATGCAGGTTTCGCGGTCGCAGCAGAAGCGTTTGCCGACCGGCGGTATGAGCCGGATGGAACATTACGCTCGCGTAAGTTTGAGGACGCGCTGATCCGCAATCCCGAGGAAGCAGCCTGGCAGGCGCTTGGCATCGTGGAGCGAGGCGTAGTCATTGCGAGTGACGGCAGCGAGGTCACTGTCGAAGCCCAGACGCTCTGCATCCACGGCGACACTCCCGGGGCGCCGAAGGTTGCCGAAACCGTTGCGCGGACTCTGCGCGAAGCGGGAGTTGAGCTCAGTGCGTCCGACAAATCTGATTAGATTGGCAGCAATAGAATCTGGTCCAATAAGTCCGGTTGCATGTCGGCCCGGCTGCCTGAAGGAGGTTCCACTAGTGAGAATAATGGTCGCCACTCTGGTTGCAGCAATGAGCTTGCCTATTGCAGCCGCTGGCACGGCAAAGAAAAAAGTGCCGTCATATAAAGCCGAGTCGTCAGCCTATGTTTTAAAGCGGAAGGACGCTTGGACGTTTGTCACTAAAAACCGGTCGTTCCGCTTCGTAGACGTCTTGGGCAACGATGGTAGTAACTACGAAGCGCAGTTGATGCTCGAAGAGAGTTATCACAATGAACGCACTGATGGGCTGGAAGGAGTACAGGGAAGAGCGTCAGTGAGAGCTTGGACATTGGTTCGTGGCCGCCGGCGTGGATTAAGGTGGACCTTTCAGGAAATCGGCAATGAGGGCGTAGTGCAGGATCGCCTCTTCCGAATAGCCGCATGGGGATGCTGTGATGTGCCCGTTGTCTATTCCTACTACAACCTTCTGACTGGCAGGAAGCTGTACGTTTCCAATTCCGACCTGCTTGAGGTCAGAGGGGAAGGAGGCGGGCCTCAAGCCGTGCGGTTGGTGGCATTCGGATATTCAGGCATGGGTCGGCTGGAGCGGCCACCAGAATTGCAATACGGAACAGACATGAATATCAAACAGCGCTTCTCCGTTGTCTCCTCGCGGCAATATTACGATGCACCGGAGACGTTTGTCTCAACAAACGAAGAGCTCCAAAAGTCTCTCGAACTGAGAGAGTTGACTTTCGTAATCGTGATGAGGTACGGCGACGGTGTAGAGCTCCGGATTCCTGTTGAAGCTGATACTTTGCGGGCCGATAGAGCGGTACTTCCAGAAGGCTATTCTCTCCACGCGGAGAAATGAACTACGTACAAAAAAAAGCGGGCAGCTAAAAAAACTGCCCGCTAGGGGAAGGAAGTGCCGCCGAAGCGGCAAGGGCTACTCAAACTTTTCGGTCATTACCGGGAATGTGAGCTTGGCCTTGGCGAGGGACTTGACGACGATGGCTTCCGCGCTTTCCGCCGTGGTGTTACGGGAAGTGGCCATCTCGCTGACGAGCAGGTACTTCGCGCGTTCCAACATTTTCTTTTCGCGGAAGGAGAGCGGCTTGCTCCTGCTGAGGGAAACCAAACTCTTGAGGACGACGGCGACTTCGAGGAGGGATCCGGTGCGCATGCGCTCCGAATTTTCCTTGAAGCGATGCTTCCAGTCGTGATGTGAGTTGAGTTTTCCCGTTTCGAGGAAGCCCAGGACTTTGGTGGATTCCGCGGAGCGTATGACGGAACGAAGGCCAACGGTGGCAGCGTTGGATTGCGGGACCATGACACGCAATCCGCTGGAAACAATGCGAATCATGAAGTAACGTTCGGTTCTGCCATTCAAGACTCCGTAGCTGATCTGTTCAACAATGCCCACACCGTGATTCGGATAAACGACCTTGTCGCCGATCTTGTAGTCCATAAATTCGGATGCCCCCTAGGAGATGCATAAGAATTGTATAAGAGTGTGTTGCAAGAGTCAAGGTATATCCAGTGGAATCAGAGGGTTAGAGAAAATTAGGTACTAATTTGGCAAGGGAATTGCTCAAGAACGTGAATTTTAGCTGCCATTCGACATGGGTTTTCGACACTTTAATGGTGAAAAGCGACCGTTCGCTGTGGCAAAAGCCGCCGCTTTTTCACGGGAACGACGCGTTTGCCGCTAGGAAGCGCAAGAATGGCGGGCGAAACCTAACCGTTCCAAGGGCGGCTGTCCTCGTGGGGACTATTCGGGGGAATGGATGAGTACTGTAGAATGCGGATGTGATTGTACTGGCGATAGATACGTGCGATTCGCGAGGCAGCGTGGCGGTGCTGCGGGATGCCGAGGTGTTGAAAGTTGTAGCGCACGAGTCAACCGAGGATTACTCGTCATGGCTGCTCCCGGCGGTGGATGAGATCCTGGGGGGCACCAAGATAAGAATGGGACAAGTGGGCGCTTATGCTGCTGCGGCGGGGCCGGGGTCGTTTACGGGAGTGCGAGTGGGCCTGACTGCTGTGAAGGCCTGGGCCGAGGTATACGGCATGCCGATTGTGGCGGTTTCGCGGTTGGAGTCCTTGGCGTGGGAAGCCTCCGAGGCAAGCGGATGGATAGCGGCATTTTTCAATGCGCAGCGGGAACAGGTGTTCGCGGCAATCTTCCAGCGGAATGGGAGAGATTTGGTTCGGGTTGGGGACGAGATGGTGATGGCTCCCGGAAAATTTGTGGAAGCTGCGGCGGACTTGGCGAAGGGCGCGAAGATTTCGTGGGTCTCGACGGATGCACAATGCGTTCTCGGCGAAGAAGCCTGGGAAGTGCGAGAGAAGCGCGGCGAAAGGATCGAGAGCGTATCCAGCGTGCGCGCACCGATGATCGGGTGGCTGGGATTGGCGGCGCTGGCCGAAGGGCGGTTCACGGACGCGCTCGCGCTGGATGCCAATTACGTGCGGCGGCCGGACGCGGAGATTTTCTGGAAGGGGAACGCGGCACATGGGCGCTGAAGCAAAGCGCGAGCGCGGGGAACGGAACATTCGTGCGTTTCGCGAAGCGGACGCCGCGCCGGTGGCGGAGATTTTACGGGCATCTCCCGAAGCGTCGCAGTGGACCGAGTTGGGTTTTAGAGAATTGCTAGGATGGCGCGGCGTTCTGGCGCTGGTCAGTGAGGACGAGAGTAAAGTCACGGGTTTCCTGATCGGGCGGGAACTGGCGGGAGAGGCTGAGATCTTGAATCTCGCGGTCCTTGCGGCGAACCGGCGAAGAGGGGAGGGCGCCGCGCTGCTCAAGGCAGCCATGGATGAGTTGCGAGCGCGGCACGTAAGTCGCGTGTTCTTAGAGGTTCGCGAGTCAAATGCGGCGGGAACTGCGTTTTATGAAAAGCACGGCTTTTCGAAAACGGGACGGCGCGCCGGCTATTACCGCAATCCCGAGGAGGCGGCGATTCGAATGGAGAGGAGACTGGCGGGCTAGGACCGAAATATCATAAATACCCTCTTGACGCGGCGAACCAGAGTGCTATCTTGCGTTCATGTAGTGCTCATATCCCATTCACGGATTCGTCAGGAGGAACGCAT
>Ga0210405_10001382_pt1 | contig 27820 bp, 11 predicted proteins | sample IncBWH11MmetaG_FD_155492 | JGI IMG/M metagenome (GOLD analysis project Ga0210405, IMG submission 155492) | Forest soil microbial communities from Barre Woods Harvard Forest LTER site, Petersham, Massachusetts, United States - Inc-BW-H-11-M | ecosystem: Environmental > Terrestrial > Soil >...
CGTTAGCGTCCCGGCGCTCTCATTCAGAGACGCCAACGTCACGGTCGTGCCCGTCGCCAAGGTCACCGTCCCACCGGTGATGTTGTTCGTCAGTGTGCTCAGGCTGGAACTAGCGTTGAAATTCACCACTCCCCCGGAGAAGATCGCCGTCCCCGCGCCGCTCACAGAGGATCCTGCGTTGAAATTGAAGGTGCTGTTCGAAAAGCTTAGCGAGGCCCCTGCGGCCGCGCTGAAACTGGATGCTTCCGTGCCGCCGCCGGAAAAAGCCAACTGCGTCCCGTTGTTTGCCGCCACCGTGCCACCGCTCGTGTTGTTGAACGCTACGTTGATCGTGTCGCTCGTGCCTCCGGTCATCTCGAAGGTTCCTGCATTGTTGAACGCCGGTGTCCCGCCGTTGAAAATAATGCCATTCGAAAAGCTGCTGTTGCCGTTCACGATGTTCCAGGTGGCCCCTGCCTGGTTGTTCACCACCGCCCCGTTTGACATGACTAGGACGCCGCCGCCTGTGGCGTTCCCAAACGTGGTCGTCCCCGAGGCATTCAGTGTCCGCGTGTCCAGAAACACCTCGGCGTTCGGAATGCTCATCCCTCCGTTGGCATTGGTTATACCCGTCCCGTTCATCGTCCCGCCCGACCAGGTGAACGGTCCGGTAATCGCCAGAGTCCCCACACCCGTTAGCGTCCCGGCGCTCTCATTCAGAGACGCCAACGTCACGGTCGTGCCCGTCGCCAAGGTCACCGTCCCACCGGTGATGTTGTTCGTCAGTGTGCTCAGGCTGGAACTAGCGTTGAAATTCACCGTTGGTGCAGAGAAGTTCGCCGTCCCCGTGCCGCTTACCGAAGATCCCGCGTTGAAATTGAAGGTGCCGCCCGAAAAGCTTAACGAGGCCCCTGCGGCCGCGCTGAAGCTGGATGCTTCCGTGCCCCCACCTGAAAAAGTCAGCTGCGTCCCGGCGTTCGCCGCCACCGTGCCACTGCTCGTGTTGTTGAACGCCACGCCGATGGTGTCGCTCGTTCCCCCGGTCATCTCGAAAGTTCCTGCATTGTTGAACGCCGGTGTCCCGCCGTTGAAAATAATGCCATTCGAAGAGCTGCTGTTGCCGTTCACGATGTTCCAGGTGGCCCCTGCCTGGTTGTTCACCACCGCCCCGTTTGACATGACTAGGACGCTGCCGCCTGTAGCGTTCCCAAACGTGGTCGTCCCCGAGGCATTCAGTGTACGGGTGTCCAGAAACACCTCGGCGTTCGGAATGCTTAGACCACCTTCCGTATTGGTTATGCCTGTCCCGGTCCACGATCCACCCGTCCACGTCAGCAGCGTCGTGAAGTTGATGCTCCCCGTATTCGCAATCGTTCCGGCGCTGAAATTCGTCGTCCCCGACGAGATCGTCTCGATTCCCGAACCAAAATTCATCGTCGCGCCGCTGAAATTCACCGTGCCTGGGCCATTGATCGGTCCGCTTTGAACGAACGTCCCGCTGGAGAACGCAATGGTCCCCCCTGTCCCAGCCGTGTAAGTACCTGAGCAAATAGATCCGCAGTTTCCTCCGCCGGAGAAGGTCAACGTTCCACTGTTGCTCATCACCGTGCCGGTGTTGTTGAACGCCACCCCGATGGTATCGCTCGTTGCCCCGGTCATCTCGAAAGTTCCTGCATTGTTGAACGCCGGTGCCCCGCCGTTATTTAAAATGCCATTCGAAGAGCTGCTGTTGCCGTTCACGATGTTCCAGGTGGCCCCTGCCTGGTTGTTCACCACCGCCCCGTTTGACAGGACTAGGATGCTGCCGCCTGTGGCGTTCCCAAACGTGGTCGTCCCCGAGGCATTCAGTGTCCGGGTGTCCAGAAACACCTCGGCGTTCGGAATGCTCATCCCCCCCTGCGCGTTTGTTTTTCCCGTACCGCTCATCGTGCCGCCCGACCAGGTGAATGCCCCATTCAGGTCGACTTCTCCCGTTCCGCCAAAAGTGCCGGCGCTAACGGTGAATGGCCCGCTGACGGTCAGTTGGCCGTTAAACGCAAGCGTCCCACCGTTGACGACAATGGAATTGGCGACGGAATTGTTCGTCACGGTCAACGGTCCGGCGGAGACGTTAAGTATCCCGGAATTGCTCAATGCGCTGATGGTCTGATTGGCGGTGGGGAGCGGCGTGTTGAGAAACACCGTGATGCCAGAAGGGATGCACGCCACATCGCTAATCCCCGGAACTGAACCTGTGCTCCAGTTTGTCGGCGTCCCGTATGCCCCGGTGTTCGGGCCAATGTAGTTGTCCGTGCAGGCGCCGACGGAGGAAGTAATCGTCACCGTGTCGGAAGCCGTGTCGTTGGCCGTGTTCGTTTCGCTGCCGCCGGAAACCGTCACGGTGTTGGTCACCGAAGGTGGCGCACTCCCCGCGACATTCACGGTCAATGTGATCGCTGGGTACGACGCTCCACCTGCCAACGCGTCGGATCGCGTGCAAACCAACGTGCTGATCGAACAAGTCCACCCCGTGCCAGTCATCGCCGTCGCCGTCAGGCTCGAGGGAAGGGAATCCGCCAGGCTCACCGTTCCCACGGTCGCTCCCGTCCCGCTATTGGTCACGGTAATCGAAAACTGCGCCCCGCTCTGCCCCTGCGAAAAGTTTCCGCTGTGCGACTTTGTCACCGTCAGGTCAGGCACGCTGGTGCCGCTCTGCGGCGTCAAAACAAAAATGACGAGATCGTCGGCCGGAGTTCCGCCTCCGCAGCTTGCGCAAGTCGTCTGGAACCCGTTCACAGTGGTGGCCGGCGATGTGTTCCCGAAGAAATTCGTCGAGGCAGTTCGGCCCAGCGCATAAATCTGATGATTCGAATCCGTGATCAAACCGCGCACAGACTCGCTTTGCCCAGAAATGGTCACGCCCCCACCGAGGTACGTAGAAAAGAGCAGCGACATATTGAATGTGGAGCCCGGACTAGGGACGCTGAGCACAGAGAGGACCGCATTCTGACTCCCGACCAACGATGTCTGCAGTGGATTCATGATTGGGAAGTTCGTCGCCGTAGTTTGGCCGCCCACCACGATCCGCTGCGTCGGGGGATTTCCTGCAACGGCATCAATCGCCACGGATCGCAGGGAGGTGCTTCCCCCTCCCGTGCTTCCGCCGAAGTAGGTCGACGCAGCCAGGCTGGGCACGCCGGTTTTCGTCGTGTCGATCACGGTAATGAAGCCAGTGCCCACACCAGCCGGAGAATTATTCGTCGTCTGAATCGCGTTTAGCAGCGGGATGTCCGGAGCATTTGTCGTGCTGTTCGACATCGTGTCGCCCACAACGACCGCCAAGCCGTGCGCTACATCAACGGCTCCCGAGCGCACGACGGTGCTGCCTCCGCCTGCGATGTACGTTGAGTAGGTCAGTTGATTCAATCCGCTTTGGCTCGGATCCAGCACGGCAACGAACGCGTTTGGAGTCGTGCCGGGAGTTCCGGCGAATGTTTTCTGAAAACCGTTTGCTCCTGTGCCGCCGTTGGCCAGGTTAAATGCCGTTGCAGAGACGATTGTGCCGCCGAAATATATTTTTCCGGCCGGATCCACCGCTCCCACTCCGCAGGTCGCGGGAGTAACACTAGTAGTGTTGCCGCCGACATTCACGTACGTCAGAAAGAGCACGTTAAACGAGCGATTCAAATTTGCGATGAAGCAATCGTCGAATCCCCCGGGCGTTCCGTTGTTGAGCGAAACCGAATACGCGTTACTCGTCGCTGCTAAGTCGGTCGAAGTAGTCTGGCCGCTCAGCACAATCGTGCCTTCGGGGTTCACAAATAAGGAGGCGCCTCCGCCAAACGTCAATCCTTCCGACCCATTCCCTCCGAATAAAGTCGAACCATCGATCCCCGTCCCGCTCGGCGTAATCCGTGTGATAAAAAGATCATCCGTGCCTGTCGTTGGCCCCCCGGTCGTAACAGGGAAGTCCCGGCAGTTTGTTTGGCCCAGCAATACTGGCTCAACCTGACCGGCCCCGCCGCTAACATCGAGCTTCATATCTGTGGCGAGGTTTTGGCAGGGCGCCGTCCCTCCGGTAAATACCAGGCTGCCCCCGATAAAGGTTAGGAAATCGAGCGATGCCGCCCCGGTTGTTGTTGGATCGATCTTGGCGACGAAGCCATAAGAGCCTGCGCCAGGAGCGATACCGAGATTTGTACTCGTCTCGGCAAAACTCGTAATGTCCGTGGTTGCTCCGGACACGTACAGTTTGGGCGCGCTCGGATTTGTGACGTCGAGGTCCTGGCCAGTGGGCGCATCCGTTCCAGCCCCTCCCAGAAAACTGGCGAAGATGATCGTTGGATCGATCACCAGCGGTATCTTCTTGTCGTAGGCGCCTACGTGAAACGCAACCTGCTTGCCGGCCTGCAGCGAGAAACCTCCGTCGACGGGCTGACGACGCTCACCAACCTGCTGGTAGAGGACCGGCTTCCGCATCCGGAATTCCGTCTTTGCAGCGTGCAGCAAGAGGTCGCCGTTTTCGTCAACCGCAATTTTTTCAGCGCCCGTTACCTTGAACCGGATCCGCCCTGGTTCGGCTCCCGGAGAAACCTGAAAATCGTATTCCAATCGCTGCTGGTCGCCGTGGAACACCAGGTCAATGCCTGGGTAAACTCCAAGCGATCGCACTTCTTCATACAGCGGGACGCCAGTGTGCCAATTGCGAGGATCGTTTCCGATCAGGTAATTCACTTTGCCGGACAGTTCTTTCGCTCCGCTTATCTCTGGCCCCGGATTGCTCGCCAGCAATTTCATGCGCAGCATCGCTGGCCCCGGCCCGTTGTCCGCCGCTGCCTCTGTTGGAGGTAGCATGCCGCGCGGGGCGGTAGTCCGCGCCCCCGCAAAAACCGTTTCCGTGGGTGTTACAAATAGGGTGTAGCCGCTGCTTCTGGCCAGAAATTTCACTCGTTCATCGGTCTGGCCACGGTTTGCCTCGAAAAATAACGGCAACGAGAGCGATGTCCCGGACATCTTGGTCGCCTTGGCTGCTTCGAGTTCGTTGGTTGCGTTGCCCCCGGACCCACCGAACAGGGAAGTGCCTTTCAGCCGCCTCTCCGCAAACTTCCCGATCTCGCCCTTGCTCGCCACGGGTGTCGTTCCCGCAAGATTCAGAGGTGCGGCTTTACGCCAACTGTGAAAATTCCCTCCCACAACCAGAGCCAGCGAACCTGCGGCCAGCAGCGCGACAGAAATCTTCCAACGCTTGGCGGTAGCAGACTCCGAGCGGGAAGCAGAGGCGGGATCGGCCTGTGAGAGCGGCGCCGCCGCATCTCGGGTGGATTTTTGGTTAATGCCCCAAGCTCCCATCCGTGCCTCCAGTACTTTCTCGGTGCCTGAATCGCATGCAAGCGAAATTGCTAATTTAGGGGGACTAGTTCAAGGCAACGCACGTATTCACGCTCGCCAGATGAGCCTCGAACGGTGCGTTGACTGCCCATTCCATAATGGGTCGGCTAAAAGTGTCAGCTTTGAAAGAAAAGGGAGTGTATAAAATGTTCTGCGAAACTCAGGTTTGGAATGGGGTAAGCACAAACCTGTACATATGCTGTAAGAACAGCGGCGGGGCCCATTTGCCATTAATGGCGAGCTGGACACGCTCCGACCCTGATTCCTTACTGGCCACCCCGGTTAATAATTCAACTCCCCAAAAAGTTAACTGCCTGGCCCGGTTCCGGAAGTCCCAGTACTCGAGAGATCAACACAAGGCGAACTTGCCTGCCGCAACTCAAGCACTCAAATCGCCAAGTCTCCCGTTCTTCGGGGTCCTATTGGCTCATAACTTTGGGAGGAATCTCGCCGGCCGGCATCGTGGCTTTGTGCAAAAGTTTGCGCACTCTTGGCAACCAATTGCATTTAGCGGGGAGTATGACTTCCCATACTGACATTTAAAACAACCGCATTTCAGTCAGTCCGCACCGCCGTCACTCGACAGATTCGCTTGGAAATTTGGGGAATATCGCAGGATGGATAGGGAGCCAAGCTCTAAGTTAGGGGTCCCCTCCCACAGATCAAACCTTTTTCTTACTTTTTGGTCGGGTGAACGTTCCTAAGAGAAGTATTAGGACCGAGAGGTATCAGCGGTGGAGTGTTTCTGATATGCCAGTTTGGAGTAACTTGGCGAACTGCTCTGGCGGAACAGGCCGACTGAAATAGTACCCCTGCGCCTCGTCACACTGCTGAGCCTGAAGAAATTCCAGCTCTTTCATCGTTTCCACACCCTCAGCAACGACTCGCAGCTTCAGGCTCCGAGCCATACTGATCACTGCCGTCACGATTGTAGTCTCCTTGGGAGCGGTGGTGATTCGACGGACGAACGACTGGTCGATCTTGAGGGCGTCAATCGAAAACTTCTGCAGATAGCTCAAGCTGGAATAGCCCGTGCCGAAGTCATCGACCGCGACTCGTACACCTTCCGCTCTCAGTGCTCGCAGAATGGATGCTGTCGACTCCGGACGCTTCATTAGAACACTTTCAGTCAACTCCAGTTCCAGAAACTTTGGATCCAAACCTGTATCCTTCAGAATAGCGAAGACTCCTTCCAGAAAGCACTCATTCCGGAACTCCACCGCAGAAATGTTCACTCCCATCGCACCCAAGGGCAGTCCCATATCCATCCAGGTCCGGGCCTGCTTACATGCTTCGCGCAGAACCCAGTTGCCAATCGGTAGAATCAAACCGCAGTCCTCGGCGACGGGGATGAATTGGCCCGGAGAGACCGACCCTCGAGTGGGATGCGTCCAGCGTATTAATGCTTCCGCGCCGGAAATCTCTCCGGTCCTCAAATTGATCTTCGGCTGGTAGTGCACTGCGAATTCCTGGCGTTCCAGAGCCCGCCGCAGACTCCCCTCGATGGATTGCCGCTCCACCGCGCGAACGTTCATGGCCGGCTTGAAAAACTGATAGCTCTGACGGCCATTTTCCTTGGCCTGGTACATTGCCGTGTCGGCGTTCTTGATGAGCGTTTCCGCGTCCAGGCCGTCGTCGGGATAGATGCTCACCCCAATGCAAGTGGTGACGTGAAGGTCGTGCTGGTCGATGGCGTGGGGATCGGTCCCCGCTTGCAGCAATCTTGTCACCGTAGTCGCGACACTCTCCAAACCCTCGACATCGGAAAGAAGCACCACGAATTCATCTCCGCCCTGCCGGCTGACCGTGTCTGTGCCGCGCACGCCATCAACCAGCCGTTTCGCGATCGATTGAAGCAGTCGGTCACCAACCGAATGTCCCAAGGAATCGTTGATGTGTTTGAAACCATCCAAATCCAAAAACAGGACCGCGACTTTTTTCATATTTCGCCGCGCTGAGCCGATCGCCTGGCTAACCCGGTCGTTCAGGAGCTTACGATTGGGCAAACCGGTCAGAAAGTCGTGATTCGCCGAATGGGCCATCTGCACGGCCATCGTCTGGGTCGAACTCACGTCACGGAAGACGATGACCACACCCGTGACCTGCCCCTCGCGGTCATGAATGGGGGCGACTGAATCTTCGATCGGAATTTCACATCCGTCACGCTGGATGAGGATACAGTTCGCTGGCAGGTGTACGATGCGGTTTTGCCTCACGGCCATTTCCATTGGATTCGGTGTAGTCTTACGGCTGGTGGCGTCCAGGACGCGGAAAACTTCAGCCATGGGCCTGCCGGCCGCTTCGTCCCGCGACCAGCCCGTCATTCTTACCGCAACCAGATTGAGGAAAGTGATATTTCCCGAAATGTCCGTGCAAATAACTGCGTCGCCGATCGAGTTGAGCGTAACTTGTGCGCGTTCCTTTTCTCCGAACAATTCTTCTTGCATGCTCTTGCGCTCGACAGCGTAACGCAAGGCCCGAAGAAGACCGCGCGCATCGATTTGACCTTTGATGAGATAGTCTTGGACGCCTGCTTGCAAAGCTTGTGCCGCCATGGACTCGTCGTCCAGGGACGTCAGGACCACCAGAGGGACGTGGGGCGCAACCGCCCGGGCCCTCTGAATCGACTCCAGTCCTTGTGCGTCGGCCAACCCCAGATCGAGCAAGATAATGTCAACCCCACCCACCGCAAGATGCTTCTCGGCTTGCCCCATGGTCTCAACCTGTGTCAATTCCGTGTGATGCAAGCCTTGTTCGTTGAGCATCTCGCGGAGCAAACGGGCATCCCCGGGGTTATCCTCGACTAGCAGTAGTATTTTGATCGATTTCTTGTTCATTCAATTTATCCACACTTGGGCTTATGGACTGAAGAGGGCAGTCGCCTACGAACGGATGATTTTAGAAGGGGTATCTCAGTATTGCTCGCGGGACGCAAAAGTCAAGAACATTGGACCGACCGCTGGTCTCTAACTAGACACGGGCATGGAGCCCCTTATCTTTCATGTGCGCGCCACACGCGGCAGCTTGACCATCGACAGCCAGAAACTGTCGATGCTCTTCACCACTTTCAGGAACCCCTCCAGGTCCACGGGCTTGGTGATGTAACAGTTCGCATGGTGCTGATAACTTCCTTGGATATCCGTCTCGGACGCGGACGTCGTCAAAATAACCACTGGAATACTTTTCAGAGCGGGGCTCTCCTTGAGTTCCGCCAACACCTCCCGGCCGTCTTTCTTGGGCAGGTTCAGATCCAGCAAGATCAGATCCGGGCGCGGAGCATTGGCGTGGTTCCTCACGCGCCCCAGATACTCCATTGCTTCAACCCCATCCGAGGCGACGTGCAAGTTGATATGTACCTTGGCGTCTTTAAACGCTTCCCGCGTGAGCCGGACATCACCGGGGCTGTCTTCCACCAATAGAACTTCGATAGGTTCTGCGCCCGTGCCAGTCGACTCCATCATTTCCCATCTCTTTCCGGCAGGGCAAAGTAGAAGGTCGAGCCCTTTTCGGGTTGCGACTCGACCCAGATCCTTCCGCCCAACCGCTCCACAATCTTCTTGCAAATGGTTAACCCGATTCCCGTGCCCTTGAAGTCTTTTCGCCCATGCAAGCGCTGGAAAAGGACGAAAATTCTTTCGAAGTATTGCGGGTCAATTCCCAGGCCATTGTCTTGCACCGAAAAGGTCCATTCGTTGCCGCCGTTTTTCGTGACGGAAACGTGTACGCGGGGAACTTCGGCGCTTCGGTATTTGATGGCATTCCCGACGAGGTTCTGAAACACCTGGGTCAATTGCGTATCGTCCGTCGTGATGACTGGCAGCGAATCGTGAGTCACAACTGCGCCGCTCTCTTGAATCGTTGCTCGCAAGTTTGCAAGGGCATCTTTCAATGCCTTTTCACTGGAGATCTCGTGGAGCGCATTTCCGTTGGTCCCCGCGCGCGAATACGCCAGCAGATCCTGGATCAACCCTTGCATACGGGTGGACCCGTCCACTGCGTACCCGATGAACTCATCGGCGTCCGAGTCAAGCCGGCCTTTGTAACGCTTAGCCAGCAGTTGCGTATAGCTGGCCACCATGCGCAAAGGCTCTTGGAGATCGTGGGATGCGACGTAGGCAAATTGCTGCAATTCGTCGTTGGAACGCTTCAGTTCCCCCACCGTCTTAACCAGATGCAGCTCGGATTTCTTGCGCTCCGTGATGTCTCGGATGGCGGCCGTCACCAGAATGCCCTCGGTGCTTTCGAGCGGGCTCAGCATAATCTCGATGGGGAAATCACTGCCATCCTTCCGCCGTGCACTGAGTTCAATCCCCGTACCGATCTGCTGCGCCAAGGCGTCCGCTGCAGTTCGCAGATCGTCCGCGATCAAGCGTTCCGCGAAACCCTCCGGAATGATGTTTTTCACTTTCTGTCCAACCAGCTCATCGCGCCGGTAGCCAAACTGTCTTTCCGCTTGAAGATTCAACAGCACGATCTCACCGACTGCGTTGACCACCACCATCGCATCCGGCGCCGCCTCCAGCAGCCCCCGGTACCTGCCTTCCATCTGCGCCAGGTGCTTTTCCGCGTCTTTTCGCACACTGATATTCCGGATCGCCGCCGTCACAACGATTCCTTCCGGGCTTTCCAGCGGGCTGAGCATGATCTCCAGGGGAAACTCACTTCCATCTTTCCGCCGCCCTACGAGTTCAATCCCCGTACCGATCTGCTGCGCCAAGGCGTCCGCCGCGGTGCGCGTGCCGTCCGCGATCAAGCGTTCGGCGAAGCCCTCCGGAATGATGTTCTTCACCTGCTGCCCGAGGAGTTCATCCCGGTGGTATCCGAACTGTTTCTCCGCCTGCACATTCAGCAGAACGATTTCTCCGCCTGCGTTCACCACCACCATCGCATCCGGAGCCGCCTCCAGCAGCCCACGGTACTTCGCTTCCGTTTCTTTGCGGTCGCTGAATAGAGGCTTCTTCATCGGACTCCAGATTAAAAGCGGAGGTTTTAGGCCAGACACAGTTCCGAAAGGCCGAAAGGGGTCGGCCCGGAAACTTGTGCCGGTTGTCTAGGAAGGGAGTTCAAGTCTACCCCGGCTCGACGGTGATTCCAACTGGGCTTACAGGCTGGTGTCCAATAGACTACGAGTGAAGAAAATTCACTCGCGAGCGCACGGGAGTGCACACCGTTCCCCAAAAATTTGTTACGTCAATTGACCAAAAGTCTCCAATGTGCCTTGACTTGGTCAACGCCAAATTAGTTGAAGAGCCAGTTGGTTAGGAGCATCTGTCTCCCACCCCTTAGAGTTGATTTCTTGGAACCTTTTCCCACCCGGACAAGTTGCGCCCCGTCATTCCTTCTTCTCCCAAGTGCATATCGCGGATCGTAATAATTCCGTGTTATTCACCAGAGCGGTATCCAGCAGATTCGCCTGTTCACCGGCCAATTTCCAATTCGCACTTTCGACCGCTTCCGTAAGCCCTGGGAATTCCAGATGAGCATATGTGTACCGGGACGAATAGAGAAGGTGCTTGAACCAGGGTCGGCCAGGAATTCCAGCGGGATCGAGCCAGTTCGACTCAACCTGAAGAAGCTGTTCGTTCAAGTGTTGGATCTTTTCTGGGTTGATGATTCCGGAGGCAAGATCGCGCATCGTAACCTCGCGCAGTTGCTTGCCCGCCGCCTCAAATTCCGCAATGCGCTCGTAGAGCCTTTTCAGCGCTACTTGCTCTGGAGTTATCTTGTTGCGGCTCTCGAGTTCACTTAGAAATTTCCGGAGGGCCGCGGCATTGGCCGCAAAATCGAATGGCAAAATATCCGAATTGGCTAGACGCAGCGCCGTCAGCCCCCAGATTTGGGTCAGCGCCGTGTGATATTCAAACGTGGGATCGCCAATCTGGGACATCCAGAAATGATCGTCATACCCTGAATGATAGACGCCGTAGTTCCCCGTAAATCCCAGATTAATCACGGGCCGGCCGAGATGATTTAAAAATACGGTGTGATCAGAACCGCTCCCGATACGCGTTTCTACCAGCGCCGAATCGGCTGGAGGACCGGCCAATTTCTTATCGCGCGCTGAGGTAGCTCGCCACGCTTCGTATAGAGTCTTCCCGAATGGGGCGTGAACGTCCTTGGAGGCTTCGACCAGCATGGGCGCCAGAGAGGCAACCGCGGTTGGATTGAAACTCAGTCCTTCCGGTCCAGCTGCTGTGGCTGCGCCGGCAACGGATGAATCCACATTCAGATAGGCAACGAGTTTCTTCTTCAAATCCTCCTCGAATTGCTCGCCCCATTCCGTTGAACCTGTAAGCGCATATTCTTCGCCATCCCAGCTGCAGACGATTATCGTTCGCCGCGGACGAATGCCCCGCTGCTTAAGTTCGCCTAGTGAGCGCGTCAGTTCCAGCATCGAAGCTGTGCCGCTCACTGGATCCACGCCCCCATACACCCACGCGTCGCGATGATTCCCAACAAGCACCCATTCATCCGGCAGATCGCCACCGCGTATTCGCGCTTCGACGACGGTGTAGGGCTTCACGCTCGTGTCCATGTCCACATTCACGTGGACTTTTACAGCTCCTGTGAGCCGGTAGGTAATGGGCAGCGCCCCGCGCCATTCCTTAGGAACCTCAGGGCCGCTCATGTTTTCCAGCAAGGGCTTCGCATCACGCCAGGAGAGTGGCAACGCGAGAATCTTGGGAAGTGATCGTGCCTCTTTGGGCGCAATCCGTTTGGCGCCGGGAACGGAAGCCCAGCCCGGCGTGGTGGGGTCACCGGGAACGATATAGTCATAGGTAATCGCACCACGTTGAATGTGGCTCTCTGGGCCCCACGGGCCATCCGGAAAAACTTTGCCGCGTGCATAGCCATCTTCCGCCGGGTCGGAATAAATCAACAGGGCCGCAGCGCCTTCCCGCTCAGCAGTCAGCGCTTTGAATCCTCGATAGCTGTACGGATTCGAATACCGGACAATGACAATTTTGCCTTTGACGCTGATGCCATTCTTCCTCAACAGTTCATAGTCTTCAGGATTCCCGCTGTGCGCATAGACAAGCTCAGCCGTGACATCTCCGGAAGTGGAATAGCCAAAGTGGGAACCTGAAATGGCTGAATTCTTCGTGTCCGGATCAATCGCATAGGGGTCCTCCCGCAGTGAAGCTTTGAAGTAGCTGGGCGCAACCATTTCCAGAGAAACGCTGCGCGGGCTGGAATGCAGCACGTCGTATCGCCGCAACGTGACGTCCTCCCAGCCTTGCCTGCGCCATTCCAGCGCTAGGAATTCGGCAAGCTTGTTGTTCTGCTCGGACGCAGCCGGGTGTGGCTCCGCTGTGAAGAGCCGATGCCACTCGCGCGCCTTCTCGGGCGAAGGCAGCGCTTGAAATGTTGCCTCTAGTTTGTGTTCGGCCGCGGCACTCGCCGGCGAAAATCCAAGGATTGGAGAACCCTGCGAATCTTTCGCCGAGGTCTGCGCAGAGCCCGCAAATGGTACGAAGAGCAACACCAGGACAGAAATCAAACACGATCGAAATTCGCGGTATGTATTCAATCAGATCTCCTTCACTCAGAAATCTGCGGACGGAGAGGTAGGCCCGATTGTCCAAGCAAACATTTTGCCGCGAGCGAATTGTAGCCTATCCGCGGATGTGATGACATTCCTCAGCCGTAGTATGCGGCGAGAGCGTCTCGCTTAGCACTGAGCGTGGTTTCGATCGAAGACTCGTCTTGCTGATTGTTGCAAATGAACTTAGCGGAGGAACTCCGGGTCCAATTTGAACTTGCTGTGCACAGCGAAGCCCGCCCCGCGCATCGTGAATTCCGCCGCATCGATCCCCGGGCCAAGCAGAGGAGCGCTGTCGAGCGTTCTCGGAAAGAAGAAATGGACGGAGGAACTCGCGCCAGTTCCTGTGAACTCGATTTCAAGTGGGGCGACGATACCACGGCGGGTCTTGAGAGTCGCACGCAAGTCTGGGCTTCCCGCCGGCGTGACTGCAAAAGGCTCGAACCCAGCGAAGCCGGGCTGTTCGACTTTCACCGTGATAACGTAGCGATCCGCTGGAAGCCGTGGCGCCTGCGTCTGAAACGTGGCGAGCGCGTGTTCGCCAAGTTCCTCAAGCCGCGCAAACGCCTGGCTCACCGGGGTCGCCGATTCCCAGCGCACAAGAAATGCGGTCGAGGGCGAAAGCCCTGGCGCTCCGTTTGGCGATTGGGATGAATCAACCGGCGGTTCGAGTTTCATTTTCTGCATGCAGTTCCCGTTTGCATCGATGGTATCGGGATCGCAGTGCCTCTTGCCCGTGGAAATGCTGTAGCTCGCTTGAATCTCCGTTCGGCGGAACACCACGGCTTCTACCTTGGCCCAGGGCGAGTGTCGCAGGAGTTTCAGGGCTTCTGCATGCGACCACTGCTCAGGGGGCTTCTGCTTCCAGAAATCGTCCGCGCGGACGAATGCGGACAGTCCAAAAATCAAGGCCAGTGTGGGGAGAATCGTTCGAATTGCAGCCGGAAGCGGCGCGAGGTGCCTGTGCGCCCGGGGTAATTCGCGGATCGCCAGATTGCCTGAAACTTTCATACTTCCACGAGCTCGATTGTGTGGACTCTAACAGGTTTCCTCTGTCTCCAACAACTATTTTCTCAGCGCTCCGCCGTGGTGCGCGTCGCGGCGGCCGGAATCCGCGGAGGGATGCATTTATAAATCAGCAACGTCCCATTCATCGAATGATTAGGATTTTGGTTGACAAAACCTCCGCCCGGAATAGAATCACACCAATTGTACGGTCGGTGCACGGGGTCCTTGTTCATTCTTGATGGGGTGGCGTCCTATGGTTAAGTCCTATTCATTGCGGTTTTCCTGTGCACTTATACTGATTCTCGGCTGTGCGCTTTGTCTGCCTGCGCAAATCACTACCGGTGAAATTACGGGAACGGTGATGGATCAGAGCGGTGGCGCGGTGGCGGGCGCAACTATCTCGGCTGTCTGTCCCGAGACAAACCAGACGCACACGGTGACCTCTGGTACTGTCGGTGAATACCGGCTGTCCGACTTGCCCATTTGCGTCTATAACGTCTCGGTTTCCTCTCAAGGGTTCAAGACCACGGTGCGCAACGTGACGGTTACCCTCGCCCAGGTGACCAAATCGGATTTCCGGCTCGAGGTTGGCCAGCGCACGGAAACCATCATGGTGGAAGCAGTCTCGCCGCTGGTGGACTTTTCCTCGGGCGTGAACAATGAGGTGGACACCAAGGCTATCTTGGATCTACCCACGGAGGGCCGTGATTTTAAGTCCATCTTAGCCCTTACACCGGGCGTGCAGCGCTCCCCAGGGGGCGGGTTCCTGGACGTCAGCATCAGCGGTCAGCGCACCACCACCAACAATTACATGATCGATGGCATGCCCAACAACGACCGCTTCTACGGCAGCGAGGTCGTCGGGCAGCCCGGCGTACTGGGCGTTCCGGCTTCCGTTCTGGGCAACGATTCCATCTCCGAGTACACCGTTCAGCAGCTTCCGACGGCGGAGAACGGCGTAAAGGGAGGTGCTGCGATCAACGTGACGCTCAAGAGCGGCACCAACGATTTCCACGGCACCGGTTTCTATTTCGGAGACTACGACTGGCTGAACGCGAAGAACTTCTTCACCCCAACCACGCTACCCTATCACAATCACAATTACGGAGGCACGGTAGGTGGGCCGATCGTCAAGGACCGAACCTTCTTCTTCTTCGCGTTTGAAGGGCAGCGCAACAGCTCCCTGGAACCTTATAATCTGCCGATCCCCACGCAAGGCGATCTGGCCGCGGCCCTGGCGGACTTCGCCAATCCCGCTGTCAACCCGAATAACCTGCCCCTGAATCCGGCGGGGTTGAACCTGTTGAAGTATTACCCGTGTTCCGATGGTGCGGGCGGGATTGTGTCCTGCACGCCCGCCGCGGCTAACGCCGCAGTGGCCACAGGCGGGTTCACCCAAACCATTTCCAGCCCCAATACCGACAAGATGAGCAGCTTCATCATTCGCATTGACCATAAGATGAACGACAAGATGAACCTCTCGGGGCGGTATATGTTCGCCGACAGCACCCAATCCGCACCACTCGGCGGATATACGCTTCCGCCGGCGCCTGGCAGCGGCCTCCCACGCGACGCCTTTAACTCCGTCGCTCCCACACGCGTGCAATTGGTCGGTGCCACCTGGACCTATAGCCTAGCTGCCAACAAAATTCTCGACGTGCGCTTCAACTGGTCGCGCTACTCACAGATCCTGGCGCCAAATAACAAGGTTGATCCCAAGAGCCTGGGCATCGACACGGGCCCACTGAACCCCGCCGATTTCGGAGTGCCGCCGGTTTATGCCAGCTCGATAACCTATGGGAACCCGGGTGGCATAGTGACCTACCCGCTGAGCACCCGCCCCACGCAGACTTACGATACGTCGACCCACTTTACGTGGACCAAAGGCACTCATAGCTTCAAGTTTGGTGGCAACTATCAGTACGCCTCCACCTTCAGCCTGCGGAATCGCGCGCGGACTGGCCTGTTCAGTTTCCAAACTGATTTCGAGACCCTGATTGACCAGCTGCTTACCGGCCGCCTCGACGAGGCTTCCCGCTCCTTTGGCGATACTTCACGCCACCTCTACCAACCCTCCGTGGGATTGTTTTTCCAGGACGAATGGAAAGTCACCCCGCGCGTGACGGTAAGTTACGGCTTGCGCTGGGATATTAACGGTGCGTTGGGTGACGCCGACAAAAATGCCTCCAATTTCTTCCCCTGCGCTCCGCCTGAGCCGACAGTCTGCGCTCCGACCGGGTTTCCGAACGGTCTGGTTCAGCTGCAGCAAGGATTCTCTCGTCTCTATAACCTGGACCTTAAAGACTTTGGCCCACGTGCTGGACTGGCTTGGGACGTCTTCGGCAACGGCAAGACTGCTCTCCGGGTTGGTTACGCCATGGCTTACGACGTGGCAAATTTTGCAGCCATCAGTGCGCCTTATATTTTCCAGGGTGCCCGTGCTGGGGCGTTTACAAACTCCGACCTGGGCGTGTTCTCCGTCACGGCGCTAGGGAACGGCTGTACCGGCCCGATCAACCCCATCAGCGGAAAATGTCAACCGGGTCTCTCGACTCTCTTCGAAGCCTTTGGGCCGAACACATGTTTTAACCCGGCGACGAACACAACTGGGCCCGACTGGGCTTGCATCGGTCCGCAACCAGGAAGCGCAAACTCGGCCGTGCCTTTTCAAACCTATGGCGCCAATCCCACGGGCACACCGCCCTTTAACATTTTCGGAACGGTTCCGAATTTGAAGACGCCAAGAATCCAGTATTACAACCTCACGCTTCAACACGAGCTATTCAGAAACAACGCAATCACTGTGAGCTACCTTGGGTCCCACGGAACAAATAGTCTTCTCGACCGCAGCCTGAATAACCGCCCTGTTGGCTGTTGGGACGACAGCAACGGCGGCCAGCAGACCACCGGAAATTGTGCGCGGCCGTTTGATTCCTTGTACCAGTTGAATGGCGTGCCCAACTTCAACTACATCATCCAATTGACCAACGATGGCTACTCCCGCTACAACGCCTTGCAGGTGACTTACCGTCAGCGGGAATGGCACGGCCTCAATACCACGCTCAACTTCACCTGGTCGAATTGTATTGATACCAACTCCGTGAATCGTGGCGGCGCGTCAACACTCCCGATCGAGGAGAATCCTTACAATCCCAGCAGTAACGTGGGCCCGTGCGACACGGATGTCCGGACGAACTTCAACGCTGGCGTGGTCTACGATGTTCCTCGCTTGCACTCCCTCGGTCGCGCAGGAGAGGGTTGGCAGATCGGGTCTGTTGTGACGGTGCTGAGTGCACGTCCCTGGACCCCGTTGTTGAGCACCACTGCCGACGAGTCCGGCCAGGACTTGGTCTACCAGCGCCCAGACTGTTCGGGAGTAAAACCCATTTACCAGTTCAGCGACCCCAATAGTCCCACCATCACGAATGCAGCCGCGATATTTTCCGATCCGGCCCCCAACACCATCGGGACCTGCGGCCGGAACAGTCTGCGCGGCCCCAACTTCAGGCAGTGGGATTTCAATGTCGTCAAAACCACCAAACTCACGGAGAGGTTAAGCCTTCAGCTCCGCTTGGAGGTATTCAACCTTTTGAATCATCCTAACTTCTACTACCTCCCGGCCAGCGCCAAGACCTCGAGTGGCAGCTTCTCCACATTCTCGCAAACGCCGGATATCGCTTCCGGCAACCCGTTCCTATCGCAGGGCGGCGCGCGTGCCACGCAGATTGGGGCGAAGATCATTTTCTGATCTTTGGCTCCGGGTTTTGGTTCCGAAAAAGGAGTCTGCTACAATGCAGACTCCTTTCTCATTTATGCGGCGCGCCATCATCCTTTTCCTCTTGCTTTTGTGTCCCGCGCTCGCCGCGGCGGCCACAGACCGGCCCAATGTCATCCTGATCACGCTGGATACGGTCCGAGCCGACCGCATGGGCTTTCTCGGCTCCAAACTCGGTTTGACGCCGCAACTGGATGCGCTGGCGAATCAAAGTGTGGTCTTTGAGCACGCATACTCTCAGGCGCCCATCACGCCGGTTTCTCACGCGACCATACTCACCGGGACTTTTCCTCAGTACCACGGCATCCGCAACTTCGGTGACCGCCTGCCTCCCAGCGTCCCATTTCTCCCAGATATTCTTCACGCCCAGGGCTACCACACGGGGGCCTTCGTTGGCAGCATCATCCTCGACCCGAAAAACGGGTTCGCCTCCGGATTCGAGCGCGGCTTCGATGTCTACAACGCAGGCTTTCACCGCCAGAAAACTGGCGAGCGCCGCGAGGCTTCCATGCAGCGCCGGGGCGAGGTGACCCTGGGGTACGTGCTCGAATGGGTCGGCCAGCAGAAGGGCGGCCCGTTTTTCATCTGGTTTCATCTCTGGGACGCTCACGACCCCTACAATCCCCCCGAACCGTTCCGCAGCAGGTTCCCAAACGCTCCGTACAACGGTGGCATCGCCTACGTGGACGCCACTGTGGGGAAACTGCTTGACTATTTGCGGAACCAGGGGCTCTATGACAACACGCTGATCGCCGTCGCCGCCGATCATGGCGAATCTTTGGGCGAGCACGGCGAGTTGACGCACAGTATTTTCCTGTACGACTCCACGATCCATGTGCCCCTGCTCCTGAAGCTTCCCGGCAATCGTTTTGACGGCCAGCGGGTCGACGCCACGGCAAGCCTCGTGGACCTGGCGCCAACCGTTCTCGAAGCACTGGGGCAGACTCCGCCTCCGGCCATGCAGGGCCGTTCACTCCTCCCGTTGATTGCGAATCCACACCCGGAAAATCGTCCTTCGCTTGCTACCGGCGACCACTCCGAACGCTCCTTCGGCTGGAGCGCGCTTGTTTCCCTGCGCCTCGGCAATCAGCTTTACGTTCGCGCACCAAGGCCCGAGCTCTACGATCTGGCCTCTGACCCCGGCGCGAAAACAAACCTCTATGTAGATAAGCGCGCCACTGCGGTGCGCCTCGCCGTCCAATTGGATAGCTTCGTCAAGCGAATCACCGAAGGGGCCCCTCAGGCCCTGCAGGACAACCTCGACGAAAAAAGCCGGGAAAAGCTCTCCGCGCTCGGCTACGTGGCCTCTGGCAAGCCCAGGCCGCCCACTCGCATTGACCCCAAAGACCGCATCGATGTTGCCAACGACATGCACGATGCGAGCCTGGCCATCGAGGAAGGAAAGGAAGTCAGCGTCATCCCACTGCTGCTGCGTGTGGTGGCCAAAGACCCGCAAGTCCAGGCGGCGCAGTATTACCTGGGCATCGCTTACTCGCGGAATGGCAAGTTTGCCAAAGCCATTCCTCCCCTGCGCAGAGCTGTCGAGCTCCGGCCCGATGCGTTGATGGCGCAGTACGAACTGGCCATCTGTCTCTATGAAACCGGCGATCTCAAAACCGCTGCCGCGCATTTCGAAATCTTGGTGGAAAACCGCCCCGATTGGAGCGACGCCCGCTATTCCATGGCCTCCATTTATGCTCGCACTGGACGGCCAGAGGAAGCGGCCAAAAACCTGCTCGTCGTCCTCCAGGGTGAGCCGGATCATTACCGCGCAAACCTGCTTCTGGGGCGAATGCTGTTTTTGAACGGCACTTTCGACGAGGCCCTACCCTACCTGGAAAAGGCCGCGGCGGTACAAACCGATTCCAGCGAGGCGCATTCCTTCCTGGCCGACGATTACGAAAAGCTGGGCCGCGCCCAGGATGCCGCGAACGAGCGCGCCGAAGCCGCCCGGCTGAAGCCCCCCGCCCGATAAGGGAAGCATAATCTGAAAAATCGCGGCGTTGCCATGTGCGCCCTCCTGCGGCCTTTGCTGGACAGTCGCAATGCGCAACTATATAATTCGCCTTTAATTCCGGGGGTGTTCCATGGTTCCAAGAAAATTGTCCTTATTCCTATCCGTCTTTTTACTGGCCGTTCCCTTGTTCGCGCAAGAACAAACTCCCTCAAAACCAAAACCGCGGGTCATCATCGTTGGGGTCAACGGCATGGAGCTCGACATCATTCGTCCGCTGCTGCTGAAGGGGCAGATGCCCAATTTGTCGAGGGTGATCGAGAACGGCGCGTACGGAAAGCTGCGCACGGTCTCCGCGCCCAATTGTCCCCGGGTGTACACCACGCTCTTCACCAGCACCAGTCCGGAGGAGCATGGCGTTACGGGTTTTCTTGTCGGCGGGATCACGGCAAACACCAACATGATGAAGGAAGAGCCTGTCTGGTCCATGCTGTCGAAAAGCGGGGTCACCGTCGGCATGGCCAACGTCCCGGCTACCTTTCCCGTTATGCCCGTAAACGGCTACATGATCAGCGGGATGCTGACGCGCGGCAAAAACTGTGAAGACGGCGTGCTTTGCGCGCCCAAGCTCAGCGAAGTGATGGGCGGCGACCCTGTCTATCCGAGGAGCTTGCAACCCGAGCTGCTGAAGAATGTCGGCGACTTCTATATCGACTGCGAGCGCATGCCGGCCGCGAGCGATCTTAAGGGCCACGAGACGGAACTCATCAACACCTGGCTTGATAAAGTGCAGCTCATCCGCGACCAGCAGACCAAGCTGTTCGACTATTTGCTGACCACGCATCCCACCGAGTTCACCTTCCTGGCACAGTCGTGCGAAGATCGCACCGGGCACTGGCTCTACCCCATCTCGCCTTTCAATGTTGGCTACAACCCGAGCATCAATAACGTCCGGCAGGACGCCTTCCCGAACCAGTACGTAGCATTCGACAGGGTGCTGGGCTCGATCTTGAAGCACGTGGATGAGAACACGTACTTGATTATTTTCTCCGACCACGGCATCAAGCCCCTGCGCGAGTTCGAGGAGAAAGATCCTCACGCGCACATGGATCATGAGAAAACCACGCCGGTGATCGCCAAGCACGATTTTGCCGATGGCGATGATGTCCCCGGCTCGTTCTTCGCCATGGGGCCCGGCATCAAGCATGATTTGCGGCTGATGGGTCTGGGGGTCAGCGTGTATGACGTGGCGCCGACAATCTTGCACATTTACGGCATCGAGCAGCCAAAGCAGATGCGAGGGCGCGTTCTGACTGAGATTTTCGAAAAGACTGACAATAAAGTAGCGGCGAAACAATAACTCGTCCGAAAGTTTCCGCCAGACACCGTGATTTGCCTCGATCTCATCGGCCGACGGCTCACTGCGGCTGCTTCGAGTTTTGCAGTGCCTTGGCCCGCAAATGAGCGCGCTGTGCGTCTTGCTGACGCCCGAGGCTGGCGTAAGCCAGCGCGAGTAGCTCAAATATTTCAGGATTGCGGCTCGAAGGCTCGGCAACCACTTCCAACAACTCCACGGCTTCAGCAAACTTTTTCCGATGGATCAACGTCTTTGCCAGATTGATCTGTGCTTCTGAATTTCCGGGCTGCAACAGTACCGCAGCCTCAAATTGGTCTTCCGCCGCGTTCGAATCGTTTAAGCCGAGATACACCCGCCCGAGCGCGAGCCGCGCTTCAAATCGGTCCGGGTTCAACTTCAAGCTCGCTAGCAGCGCTTCCCGCGCGCGTGACAGATCACCGCTCAACTCCAGCGCCCGTCCGTATTCCAGCGCATTCGTCGCGTCATTCGGGTGCGCGACGCAGGCTCGTCGCAGATAGCCGGCGGCTTTCGCGTAATTCCCTGAAGCCATTTCCAACCGGCCAAGTTGCGTCAGCGCCAGCGTGGAGCTTTCATCCAATTGCAGTACCTTCTCAAGAGCCGCTCGGGCCTTCTCCGTTTCTCCGTCCTCCGACGCCATCGTTGCCGTGTGAAGCAGATTCTGCTGCTCAATTCTGTCCTTGGGATCAGGCAACAATGAGGGTTCCGGAACATCCGTAGCGCTTCCAGCGTCCGCGGAGCCTAAATACCCGAGTGCGTGTAGTTCATCGACGGTGCTTGCGGAGACCGCTGCAGGCGAAGTTTTTCCCGGCACAGGTGATTTGACGCTCAACTCCACAAGCGCTTTACGCATTTTTTGAACCGTGCCGTCCCAAGGCTCGTAATGGTTGTGCGATTCGACGGGATCGGCGCGGAGATCGTAGAGTTCCGGCTTAGGCGCTTCGATAAACTTGAAGCCTTCCTTTCGAATCGACCGCAGCGGGGCCCATCCAAACCGCAGCGGATATTCGGTTTCACCGAAAACCGTGCGGGGAGCCGCCTCGGCGCCGGTAAAGAACGGCTCCAGAGTGTCGCCATCCAGATTTACCGGAGCAGCAATTCCAAGCAGGCCCAGAATCGTGGGCATGATGTCTGTCGTGCGGACTTGTCCCTCAACCGTCCTGCCGGCTCCGCGTTCATTCGGCAACTTCACAATCAATGGAACGTGGGTCGTTGAATCGTAAAGAAAAATGCCGTGAGTATCTTCGTGATGTTCGCCTAGTCCTTCTCCGTGATCTCCCACGACAACAATCATTGCTCCCTCATACCATCCCTGCTTCTTGAGGTAAGCAAGGAAGTGGCCCAAGGCCGAATCCGCGTAGGCAATTTCTCCGTCGTAGAGCCGGTCCTTGTAAATTTCGGAATACGGGGGAGGCGGCTCGTACGGATCGTGCGGATCGTAGAAGTGCACCCAAACGAAGTGTGCGCCGTCTGGGTGCGCGTCGAGCCACGATTCTGCGCGTTGTTCTACTTCCATGCCTCGGCGCTCCAGGCGTCCCCACCTGGACTTGGTTGTCGTGACCTCTGGGAAGTTATCGTAGAACTCGAAACCGCGATCGAGACCGGGTGCGAGATTTTTGCTGTCGAGGATGACGGCGCCTATGAATGCCGCACTGCGGTAGCCCCCCTTCGTTAGCAATTCTGCAAGGGTAGGATATTTGGCTGCCAAAGGGACCCCGAAGTCGCTGACTCCGTGCGAGCTCGGCAAAAGTCCAGTCATGATGCTTGTGTGCGAGCTGTTAGTGATGGGGCTTGGTGTGAACGCCTGAGTAAAGCGGATTCCTTGCTCTGCTAGCAGGTCTAGTGCGGGAGTTCGGATTCGATCGTACCCAAAGCAGTGAACGTGATCGGCACGCAGAGTATCAATGGTGATGAGAAAAACACCGGGACGCGATACCTTTTCCGATTCGGGCTCGCGGGCGGCGCTGGCACCAGCAGCTAAATGGCAGCAGAGAAGAACAAAAAAGATCCGCATAGCAACGAGCGTATCACGGTCTGCATTGCCATTCATTTCAAACCCAGTCTCAATTTTGGTGAAGGAGTTGTCTCGAATGCGCTTAAGGTTCCTCTCGAAAACGCAGGCAGGCTCCTTGCCCGGTCGGATTCGGTCACCCACCTCGTGCACGTGCAATCCTTATTGTCCACGATGTAATGGACCGTCGTGGGCTTGGCTAGGGTTTCCCATGCGCGCCGCCATTGACCTGCTGGTGCGCCACCTGTATTATCCCCGCACCCCAATTTCATTTTTATTGGAGAGGCTCAACATGTTGAAGCGTGCGAGATACTTTGCAGCGATGTCTTCTGTAGCAACCGCGATAGCTGTGCTGCTGGTTGCTCCTAGCTTGTTGCAGGCGCAGCAAACAACGATCAATCCAGACGTGTATGGGCAGCTCAAGTACCGATATATCGGCCCGGAGGGCAACCGCGCAACATCTGTCGCGGGAGTGCCGGGAAAACCGAACCTCTGGTATGTGGGCGCGGCGTCGGGCGGCATTTTCAAAAGCACGGATGGCGGTATCCACTGGAATCCCATCTTCGACTCGGAGCCAGTGGTGTCCATCGGCTCACTGGCAGTGGCGGCTAGCGATCCAAACATCGTGTGGGCGGGAACCGGCGAATCGTTCATCCGCAGCCACATCTCCGTGGGACAGGGGATTTTCAAGTCCCTGGACGCGGGCAAGACCTGGTCCTTGATGGGATTGGAGAAGACCGGCCGTATTGGCCGCGTGGAGATCGACCCGGGCAATCCCGACATCGTGCTGGCATGCGCGCTGGGCCACGCCTACGGGCCGCAGCCTGATCGCGGCGTGTTTCGCACTACCGACGGCGGAAAGACCTGGAGCAAAGTGCTGTTCGTGGACGAGAACACCGGCTGCTCGGACCTGGGCATGGATCCCAACAATTCCAAAATTCTTTTTGCCGGGATGTGGCAGATCGAGATTCACACCTGGGGCCGCAACAGTGGCGGGCAGGGAAGTGGCTTGTTCAAATCGACAGACGGCGGACTCACCTGGAAGCGCCTGGAGGGGCATGGCCTGCCGCATTCTCCAGTGGGCCGAATAGCCGTGCGCGTGGCCAAGAAGGATTCCAACCGCGTCTACGCGGAGATTGAAACAGGCGATGGCGTGCCGCAGGCGAACAGCCCCAGCCAGCTCGGGCAACTGTGGCGTTCCGACGACGGCGGCGAGAATTGGGAGATGGTCAACTCCGACCGGCAGCTTCGCGGGCGCACGCATTACTACACGCGGACAGAGATTGCACCGGACAACGAGAACGAAGTCTTTTTTTTCTCCGCGTCGTTTTCGCGGACGCTCGATGGCGGCCACACGCTCACTAAGATGCCTGCCAATCCCGGCGGCGACAACCACGAGATGTGGATCGATCCCACCGACGGGGATCGCATGGCGGTGGTCAACGACGGCGGCGTGAATATTTCGGTGGACCGTGGAAATTCCTGGAACCACATTAACCTGGCCATCGCGCAGATCTATCACGTCACCGTAGACGACCAGATCCCCTACTTTGTTTACGGCAACCGGCAGGACGGGCCGTCTTGGCGCGGTCCGAGTAACAGTCTGCAGTTCGACGGCCGCTCCGGCGGCAACATCCCGCGCGGCGCGTGGCACCCCGTGGCCGGAGGCGAGAGCGGCTTCGCTATGCCGGATCCAGTGGATAACAACATCATCTGGTCCACGGGCACGGGATCGGGCAGCATCGGCGGCACGGTAACCCGCTTCGATGAGCGCACCCACCAGGACCGCGAAGTCGAGGTCTGGCCCGATTATGTGGCCGGTGCGCCCGCGGCGGAAGTGAAGTACCGCTTTAACTGGGAATTCCCCATCGCCATTTCTCCCCACGACCACAATAAGGTGTACGTGGGCAGCCAGTTTGTGCACGTCACCACGGATGCCGGCAATAGTTGGCAGATCATCAGTCCCGACCTTACGCGCAATGATAAAAGCCGCCAGCAGATTTCCGGAGGGCTCACTCCCGATAATATCGGCGTGGAATATGCCGGTGTGATTTTTGCGTTGACCGAGTCGCCGAAAGAGGCCGGCCTGATCTGGGCCGGTACCAACGACGGCCAGGTGCAGGTAACGCGCGACGGTGGAAAAATCTGGACTAATGTCACGAAGAATCTTCCCAACTTCCCCGAGTGGGGCACAGTGGACAACATCGAGGCCTCGCGCTACGACGCGGGCACGGCCTACCTGACCGTTGACGGCCATCAGGTGAACTTTCGCGACCCGTTTGTTTACAAGACTGCGGACTATGGAAAAACGTGGGCGTTGATCACTGGCGGACTCCCGCACAATATGCTCAGCTATGCTCACTGCGTCCGCGAAGATCCCGTCCGACAGGGGCTCCTCTACCTGGGCACGGAGGGTGGGCTCTACGTTTCCTTTGACGACGGGAAGAACTGGCAACCGCTGCAGTCCGGGTTGCCGCACGCGCCAGTCTATTGGCTGACCGTTCAGGAGAGGTTCCACGACCTCGCGGTGGCCACTTACGGCCGCGGCTTCTGGATTTTGGACGACATTACCCCATTCGAGCAGTTCACGCCGGAGATCGGTGCGGCCAAGGCGCATCTGTTTGCTCCGCGCGACGCCTATCGCTTTAAGGAGGTAGTCCAGCCGGCGGCCGTCGAGTATGACCCTTCGACGGGAAAAAACCCGCCGTACGGAGCGTCCATCAATTTCTATCTCAAGACCAACCTGGGAGAGAAGGAAGTGGCTAAGCTGGCCATCACAGACGCAGGCGGCAAAAAAGTAAGGGAGATCGAATGCCGTGCGCCCAAACCTGGCGCCTCTGAGGCCAAGAAAACCAGCGAGGAAGAGGAACATCCCGATTCCGATCCTCCGCCTTGCGAAGTCAAGGCGGGAATCAATCGCGTTTGGTGGGACCTGCGCTCGGAGCGCTCCACTCAAATTCAGCTGAGGACCTCGCCGCTCTACGCGCCGGACGTTCCGCTTGGACCGGAAGGCTGGCGCAAGCCTCCGGCCATGGCGCGCCTGACGGTGCTGGTGCTTCCGGGAACGTACTCGGTCACCCTGACTGTGGGAGAAGCAAAATTCACGCAGAAGTTGACCGTGCTGAAAGATCCGCACACTGCCGGCTCGGAGAGCGACATTCAGGCGCAGACGCGCGTGCAGACCGCGCTGTACGACGAGATGAACGCCATGTCGGCCATGGTGAACCGGATCGAGTCGCTTCGGGTGCAGCTCGCTGCGCTGGGGAAGGAATTGGGCACGGACGACGCTTCGAAACCGCTGCGCAAAGCGGCGGACGACCTCGGCGAGCAGGTCGCGGGGATCGAGGGAACCCTGCTGCAGCTCAAGCTCACCGGCCGCGGGCAGGACGATTGCCGCTGGGCGCCCATGCTGCTACAGAAGGTCGACTACCTGCTCAACCAACTCGATAGCAGTGCGGATTTTCCGCCAACCACCCAACAGATGGCTGTGCAGGAAGAGTTGAAGCAGAGGGGCGAGAAAGCGGCGGCAGACTTCCAACAGTTCGCAGAGAAAGACCTGGCGGCGTTCAATGCAATGCTTCGGGAGCATAAAATCGGCAACATTTATCTCAAGACGCCTTGACGCAGGGTCTTGAGCGCAACCAGTTCGGCCTTCGCGGACGGATTGGCCCGACGAGCTGAGGGATGCAGCGTCAACTTCTAAAATGAGCTTTGCTGAACCAGTCCGTTGGCTGGGACGAAATCCTTCCCCACTTCATTCGGCCGGGCGCTTTGCTTGTCACTTTTAACAATTACACGGAGCCAATCTTGAGGGCAATATTGCCCAAAGTGTGAGCTTGTAGCGTTTTTGTGTTTTTGCGCCGCTATCATGCCAATTCTGGGAAACTTCGCGAAAGCGGCCACGTTCGCACTCTGCGCGGTGGGCGCGGCCTGGGGGCAAGACCTTGCACCACGAGCCTACGTGATAACGCCAGTGCATGCCAACGCAATTACGATCATCTGGTCCTTCTATGACGGAGGCTTGAACTTCAACGGCACTATTCCGGTTGCCAACGCAAGGGGAACCTACAACGTACCGATCTTCAGCTACTACCACTCGCTGAATTTTTTTGGACGCTCGGCGAACATAACGGCCGCGCTGCCTTATGGAGTGGGAACTTTTCAGGGCGACGTGTTGGGGCAACACAACTCGGTCTACCGTTCGGGTCTGCTGGATTCCAGCTTTCGCTTTTCGGTGAACCTGATGGGCGGCCCGGCGATGCAACCGAAGGATATGGCAAAGTGGAAGCAGAAGAGGCTGTTGGGAGTGAGTCTGAAGATGATTGCGCCCACTGGACAGTACAGCGGCTCGAAATTGATCAACTGGGGTGGCAATCGTTGGGCTTTCAAACCGGAACTTGGATATTCCGAACGCTGGGGCCATTGGGTGCTCGATGGGTATGCAGGAGGCTGGTTCTACACCACAAACCCGGCGTTTTACGCCGGCCCAGTCACCAAACCACAAAGCGAAACGCCGATTGGGGCCTTGGAAGGGCATTTGAGTTACGACGTGAGGCCGCGCTTGTGGGTGTCGCTGGACGCGAACTTCTGGTGGGGCGGCATTACCAGCTTGAGTGGCATACAGAACCTGGCGACAAAGCAGACCGGCTCGCGCATTGGAGGTACGGTTTCATTCCCGATCAGCAAACACCAATCCATCAAAGCCAGCTACAGCAATGGCACATATATTCGCTTCGGTGGAAACTATCAGAGCGTCTCCGTGGCGTGGCAGTATTCCTGGTTGGGCCGGCCAAAATAAAGAGCAAGCA
>Ga0210405_10001383_pt1 | contig 27811 bp, 27 predicted proteins | sample IncBWH11MmetaG_FD_155492 | JGI IMG/M metagenome (GOLD analysis project Ga0210405, IMG submission 155492) | Forest soil microbial communities from Barre Woods Harvard Forest LTER site, Petersham, Massachusetts, United States - Inc-BW-H-11-M | ecosystem: Environmental > Terrestrial > Soil >...
GAATAGGAAGGCGGAAGTCGGAAGTCGGAAGTCGGAAGTCGGAAGTCGGAAGTCGGAAGTCGGAAGTCGGAAGTCGGAAGTCGGAAGTCGGAAGTCGGAAGTCGGAAGTCGGAAGTCAGAGATCAGATTAACGCTTTAACCAATGAATGATTTTTTGTTGTCGATCCTGCTCGGTATCGTCGAAGGCCTGACGGAATTTCTACCGGTCAGCTCAACCGGCCATCTCCGCATCGTTGAAGCGCTGTTCCATCTCAATCTCAGCGACAGCTTTTGGAAGATGTACACGATTGTAATTCAACTGGGCGCGATCCTGGCCTTGCCGGTTTATTTTTGGAACCGGATCCTGAAATTTCTGTCCACATTTCCGAAGGGCGAACGCGGCGATCGCAATTTCCTGACTCATCCGTTGAGTCTGACCATGATTGCGTTCGTAGTTACTGCGTTGCCGGCGTGGGCGTTGACCAAGGTGATCGGCAAGAATCTGGAAAGTCTCTGGGTGATTACGATTTCGCTGATTGTAGGTGGAGTTGTGATGTGGATTGTCGATGCAACGTTCACGCGGCCGCGGACAACGCACATGGAGGAAATGAGTTTGCCTCAGGCGATCTGGATCGGCGCCTGCCAGATCTTGTCCGCGGTGTTTCCCGGAACATCGCGGTCGATGTCCACGATCGCGGCCGGTCAGATTGCCGGAATGTCGCGTCCGGCAGCGCTGGAGTTTTCATTTTTCCTGTCAATGCCGACGATGGTGGTCGCGACGTTGTACGATCTCTACAAAACGCTGAAGCCGAGTCGGAATACCGTTGCCGAGGGCGGAATCGCGCCACTGGCAGTGAACACGCACGAATGGATCGTCCTGGCGATCGGCTTCATCATTTCTTTCATTGTCGCGCTCGGGGTTGTCGCCTGGTTCATGCAATGGGTGCGGCAACGCGGCTTCGCGCCGTTTGCAATTTACCGGATCGTGCTCGGCATTGTCCTGGTGATCCTGCTCACCCGCGGTCTTATTTAGATCGACTCAAATGGAGTCGACCGAAGCCATTTTTCCCGATCTGCAGAGCTGCGTGCTGTGCGAAGATGTTCGATGCGAGTTTAATGGCATGAACACGCTGGTTGGCGTGCTCAATGTCATCGCGGCGCCGTCATTGCCGATCAATTATATGCGGCTTTGTATTTGGACACGCTGGTGCAGCGGCACCGGGAAATTCAAGCAACGGTCGCGGATCGTCGGAGTCGACGAGCAAAACGTCCTCGCGCAGGCGGAAGTTGAGTTCGTGCTCAAGGAAATGGAAGGGCACGCCACGAACGTTCATTATTTTGGCGGCGTGCAATTCCAGCAATTTGGCCTGCACCACGTGGAGATTTATTTACAGGACGAATTGCGGCTGCGTTTTCCGCTGCCAGTGGTCCGGCTCCAGCGCCAGTAAGGCACGGCCAGCATTCGTGTCCGGCTTCGGTTCCTGTTAGGGTCGTATGTATTTGATAATCAGTAGGGGCGTGGACCACCACTGCTTATGTGTATTCCTCAACAGCTTCCGGCGTCGCGTTCGCGAGCCACGCGGCGCGTCTTTTTATTTTCAGCCATGATTGAGATGGACCCGCGCGTTGGGGAATCGGCGAATCGCGCGAAACTTCGGCCAAGCTGATTTTGGGGCAAACGCTTGTCGCAAGGGCGTAAAACGATTAGATGGTCCCGCGAGCGTTTGAAAACCAGTCGTTCTAATCTGCTCCGCGGGGTTTATATCGTGACGGGCTTGGTTTGCCTTGGAATGAGTATCGCGGCGGCGGGCCGAAAGCAATTGGAGTGGACTAACGTTTATGTTCCGGCGGGCGCCCGCCTGTTGAGTAGCGAAAGCCTCTATCTTGCCAGCGACCCTTTTTGTTACCCGCCGTTTTCCGCTGTGGTAGCTGTCCCCTTTGTCTGGCTGCCGATGTGGGTTTCGAACGTGGTCTTCCAACTGGTTAGCTTCGCGTCCGTGATTTTGCTTATCCGCACGAGTTGGCAGCTCACCGGCGGCGGACGTTTGCCGGAGGAGGGCGACAAATTTCAGCGCGAGATCTGGATCGCGATCCTCGCCTTGCTCTGTGCGCTCCGATTTTCGTCCAACGCTCTAGCACATGGACAGTCGGACCTGTTGATTGGCCTGCTCTTAGTGCTCGGCGCCGCTGCACTTGTTAACGGCAGGTCAGCGCTCGCCGGAATCTGTTGGGGTTTGGGCGCTGCATTCAAAGGGCCTCCACTGTTGCTTGCCCTCTATCTGGTTTGGCGGCGAGAAGTCGCCGCGACGGTGATAATGCTAGCCGTCTTTTTCGCTGCGAATCTGCTGCCCGATGCGATCTATCATGCGCCCGGCGAGGGATTTTGGCTAACTGTTTGGTTCGAGCGCTACTTCGAACCGCTCTTCGGACGAGGCCAGCTGCCCGGTATTTGGTTTGGAGGATTCAAGGACGATCAGTCGATCGCGGGTTTGGTCGGCCGTTGGTTTAGCACTTCGTTGACAACTCAAGACAAAGAGCTGGTCTTAGCTTGGCGAGCCAACGCGCCGAATCCCGATGTGCTCAAGGTCATCATCTATGGCAGCTATGGACTACTCGCGATTGGTTCTGCGATTGTGATGTGGCCGCCATTCCGGCAGCTAAAATCCCGGTTTGATCGCGCCAGTGTTGTCGATAGGTCTGAACGATTTCATCGCTCTGTTTATGAAGTCGCCATCAGCCTGTGCCTGGTCCCGTTGGTCTCTCCGATGTCGAGCCGCTCGCATTTTTGCGTATTGCTGCTCCCCGCAATGTGCCTCGCGCGATTTGCGAGCGACCGGCGCGACGCCATTGCTCGAACATGTCTTTTCACCGCGATTGTGATATCGCTGATTTCGTCCAATATTCCTCCGCTCAAGCTCGTTCACCAAATCACGCTCTATTTAGGGTCTGCGACCGCCACCGCATTGTCGCTACTCATTGGATGTGGCTGGGTGCGCTGGACGCTTAAGCAACGATCGCCCTCGTAATCACCAAATGTCCTGCGGCCTGTGAATAACTACTTGCCACCCTGGCGCCGATTCGGTATCACCGGCGGGTTCATGGTCAGCAAGGTCGTCATTGGAGCGGGGGCGTGCGGTTTGATTTCAATCGCAACGGTGTCTGCGCAACAGGTGGAAATTCCGCGCGAAAAGGCGCCGGCGGTTGTTCATCAAACCAAGCCAGTAGCAGCGCAGCCGCAGATTGACGTGCGTCCGCAAGCCCGACCGGTTTCCTACACGACAACAACCGCCACCACTTCTTCACCGACACTGAGTGTCGAGCAGATGCGCAAGGCGGGCGCTCTCGCCGGTCAGCGCGTGAGAGAAGAGATGCACGACATTGAGGAAGAGGCGCCGCCACCGAAGCCCGCACCGGTTGCGGCCGCGAAGAAGACGGCGACGAATGCGGTCCGCGTGGTTGAGAAACCTTCACGTGAAACAGAGACCTTTCCGACGCCGCCAATTAATTTTTCAGGCCAAACCGCATTCGTCAGAGTGGCGGATGGATTCGACATGCCGGTCGGGAAACCGGACGGACGCGGATACTACAGGGCGCGTGGTTTTACTGCGCACGGACATCTTGGTGAAGATTGGGATGGAGTCGGCGGTGGCGACACAGATCTCGGCGATCCAATCTATTGCATTGGCGATGGCGTCGTAGTTTTTGCGCGCGACTGCCATCAGGGTTGGGGGAACGTGGTCATCGTGCGGCACGCATATCGCGACGGCCTTGGCACTCGTTACGTCGATTCGCTGTACGGTCACCTCGAAAGAATCCTGGTGAAGCGCGGACAAGGCGTGAGACGCGGCCAGCAAATCGCGACAATGGGGACCGCGCACGGCCTGTATGACGCGCATCTGCATCTCGAAATCCGCAAGAATCTCGAGATTGGAATGAGTCGCGACAAGTTCGCGCAGGATTCGAGCAACTACTACGACCCTTCGCAGTTCATCACTTCACATCGGCATCTGCAAAGCAGCGGCGCGAGTTGTCGCGTGGCGATGAACACGTTCACTTACGACGCGCGGATTCCGTGGGACAAACTCAAGAATTATTCGCATGCGCACACGGGCGGTGGCACGAGCGAATCCGCTTACGCTTTGAAAAAGGCGCTGGCGACGCAGAGCAGCAAGCGCGACTGACCGGACCGCCCTGGGGGTCAGAGTTTCCCCATTACAAAGAGAATTATCACGATCAACAGGATCAGTCCGAAGCCGCCGCTCGGATAATAGCCCCAACCGGTGCTGTATGGCCATGCGGGCAACGCTCCCAGCAGCAAAATAATCAGGATGATAAGTAGAATAGTGCGCATTACCGAGATAACGCGCCTGGTCCGCAGTGTGGTTGGTTTTTTTCACTTTCCTCCGTTCGGAAACTGCTTGCGCGGAGGCGGGTTGTTCTTATCATTCGTCGGCAAGTCCCGACTGCGTCTTTGTCCGCCACCGGACGGACTCGTCCTTTGGCGAGCCAGATGCGTCGGGAAAATTTTTTGCCCGAATCCGAATTGAAATGGCAAACACGATTTTAGTTGGCGCACAGTGGGGCGATGAAGGGAAAGGCAAAATCATCGACGTCCTTACGACCAAGGCGGACGTGATCGTTCGCAGTCAAGGCGGCAACAACGCCGGGCACACCATTGTTCATGGCGGCAAGACTTACATTCTGCATCTGATACCGTCGGGGATTTTACGGCGCGGAAAAGTTTGCGTCATCGGTAATGGCGTTGTGGTGGATCCGATTGCGCTGGTCAGCGAAATCGAACAGCTCCGCCGTGCCGGGGTAAAGATTGGCAAGAACCTTCTGGTGAGCGATTGCGCGCATCTGGTTTTGCCGTATCACAGCGCGCTCGACGAACAGCGCGAGTTGCGCAAGGGCCGCGCGAAAATTGGAACTACCAAGCGCGGTATCGGCCCCGCTTACGCAGACAAGGCCGCGCGCACTGGGTTGCGCATCTCGGATTTGTTGCAGCCGCGATTGTTTTCGAAAAAGTTACAGGCCAAGAACCGCGAGAATAATGCCGTGCTACGCGCGCTTGGCGCAAAGCCGATCGATTACGACGAGGTAAACAAAAGTTATCTGGCGGCCGGCGCGAAGCTGCGGCCATTCGTTACCAACACGGTTGTTTATCTGCACAATGCGATTGAGCGCGGGAAAAATGTTTTGTTCGAAGGCGCGCAGGGAACCTTTCTCGATATCGATCACGGAACTTATCCGTACGTAACGTCGTCCAACACCACGGCCGGCGGCGCGTCCACCGGCACGGGCGTCCCGCCGAACCGGATCGACCGCGTGGTCGGCGTGATGAAGGCTTACACGACGCGAGTAGGCGAGGGACCATTGCCAACCGAGGACCAGCGCCTTTCGGATCTGCTTCATTCGCTTGGCCGCGAGTTCGGGGCGACCACCGGACGAGCGCGGCGGTGCGGTTGGTTTGATGCGGTCGCGACCCGCTACGCGGCGATGGTTAACGGGATCGATGAGCTGGCAATTACGAACCTGGACGGTTTGGACACAGTGGATCCAATTCGGGTCTGCGTCGGATACCGGTTGAACGGGAAACGGCTCAACTTTCCGCCTTGCGACGCGGTCCAACTCGACAATTGCGAGCCGATTTATGAAGAGGTGGCGGGCTGGAAGCAATCCACGAGTTCAGCGAAAAAACCTTCGCAACTTCCATGCGCCACAAGAGATTACGTGAAGTGGCTTGGGAAACTCACTGGAGCAAAGGTTTCGATTATCAGCGTCGGGCCCACGCGGGCGCAGACTATCTTTCTATAACAATGGCCGTCGCCGGCAAATCCGTCCCTCGGCACATCGCCATTATTATGGACGGCAATGGCCGGTGGGCTAAGGCCCGCGGTTTGCCCAGGATCAAAGGACACGAGGAAGGCTCGCGAGCAGCCCGCGAATGCGTGGAAGGATGCGCGGAATTGAAGGTGGAATTCCTGACTCTCTACGCGTTTTCGGCCGAGAACTGGCAGCGTCCCAAGAGTGAAGTGTTTGCCCTGATGAAGCTGCTGGAAAAGTTCTTGAAGGAGAAAACGCCGGAACTGATCGAGAAAAACGTACGGCTGCAGGCGATCGGGCGGCTCACCGACTTGCCGGAAGGTTGTCAGCAGCAGTTGCACAAATCAATCGAAGCAACAGCCGGCAACACCGGCGTCACCTTGGTTCTGGCGCTCAGTTATGGCGGCCGGCTGGAAATTATCGACGGCATCAAGAGCCTGCTTCGCGCAATCGAACTCGGACACATCGACAAGGGAATGATCGACGTCGCAATGTTCAGTAAACATCTTTACACTCGATATTATCCGGATCCCGATCTGCTCATCCGGACCTCGGGCGAGATGCGCTTGTCGAACTTTCTGCTCTGGCAAACTTCCTATACCGAGATGTACGTGACGCCGAAACTCTGGCCTGATTTTACGAAGAAGGATTTGGTCGCCGCGGTTGAAGAATACGGACGACGTCAGCGGCGTTACGGCCGAAGTGAGTAACAGGTAGCGGCGGGTCACCGACCCGCCATCGCCGCTTAAACAAGCTCAGCCGCCACCGAGTCGGCGAGCGCTTTCCCGGTGCGCGTCAGCACGAAGCGGTCGTTCGCTTTTTCAAGCAAGCCGAGTTTGATGAATTCGCGCGTCTCAGTTTCAAATGAATCGAGCAATTGCGCCGGCACGCCACCGTCGGTCCGCAGCAAAAGCGCGACTCTCTCGGCGCGTTTCATTTGTTCGGTTAACTGCTCGACCGACCCAACAGGGTTTTGTCCGGAAAGAACCGCGTCGGAGTACCGTCGAAAATCCGAAACATTTTGCCAGCGGGTCATTCCAACTGTGGAAAACGCGCTCGGCCCGATGCCGAGATAATCGGCGCCAGACCAATACCCGCGATTATGCGTGGAACGAAACCCTGGTCGCGCGTAATTCGAGATTTCGTATTGCTCATAGCCCGCGTTTACCAACATCGAAATCGCGCTGTCGAAAAACTCGGCATCGGCGTCCGCGTCCTGCCGGAATTCACCGCTTGTATGGCGCAGGAAAAATTCGGTGTCTTCTTCGTAAGTCAGACAGTAAGTCGAAATGTGTTCCGGCCGGAGCGCGATCGTTCGCTTCAAGGTTTGACGCCATTGGTCGATGGTCTGTCCCGGCAATCCAAACATCAGATCGACGTTGATGTTTTCAAATCCTGCCCGGCGGAAAATTTCGAACGATTGTTCGGCTTGCATCGCGTTGTGCTCGCGACCAAGCAACTTCAGCAAATCGTCGTCCCATGATTGAACGCCGAGACTGATCCGATTGATCCCAAGCCGCCGAAGCAGCGCTGCTTTTGTTGCCGACACACTTCCGGGATTCGCTTCCATCGTCCACTCCGACAAATCCGAGAGATCGAGTTCCGTCCGAAGACCATCCAATAAAAATTGTAATTGCGGGCTGCTAAGCGCGGTTGGCGTTCCGCCGCCGAAATAAATTGTCGTGGGTCGCAGAGCTCGATCTTGGGCGTGGGTTTGTAATTCCCGTAGAATCGCCTCGCAAAATCGCTGCGTTTGCGAGCGATCGAGGAGTTCCTTGTAAAATGCGCAATACGGACAAATCCGTGCGCAAAACGGAATATGAACGTAGAGATGGCGGATGGTGTCCGACGCGCTCCGGCCGATTTGCAGCTCGGATGAAACCACGGAGTTGTGATTCGCGTCTACGACCATAATATCAAAGTCCCTTGTCGACCCGAATTGTAGCTCTGGTTTTCTTTTGCGCCATCAGCGCCGCATCGGCGCAAAGCCCGTCGCCGCAGATGTCTGTCGTCTACAAGACGCACGACGCGGATGCGATCGTCGATTACAAAACGAACTCACGCGACGTTCGGGCAATGGTCGACCGGCTGGTCTTGGCGGCGACCGGCCAACCGGATTTGGGCAGCGCCTGGGGCTCGATCATTTCGCCTAACGACAAAGTTGGAATCAAAATCTCCGCGGCCGGCGGTGAACTTTTCACGACGCATCATGACATCGTCACCGCGATCGTTGACGGTTTGGTTGCGGCTGGTCATCCACGCAGCAGCATTATTGTCTGGGATCGTTCGCTCGAGGGGACAAAGGGAGCCGGCTACAGGACGGGCGCGGATGGGTTTCAATTGAAAAGCATCCCGCCGCGCGATGGTTATGATCCGAAAGCAACGTTTACCGCGCCTTTGCTCGGAAAACTTATCTGGGGCGACATCGATTACATTAGCGACAGGGGAAAGAGCATCCCGCTCTCGGACACCGAGAACACGAGCAACATCAGCCATTTCTGCAAAATCCTCTCCACTGACGTCACCAAAGTCATCAACGTCCCGGTGATGAGCAACAGCACGACCAACGGCATCGCCGGTTGCCTTTACAACATGACCGTCCCGAACATCGACAACTGGCGGAGATTTGCGCAGGGAATGCCGTTTGGCGCGGAAAGCATCGCGATCATTTATGCGCATCCCACCATTTCGCAAAAAGTTGTACTGAACATCATGGACGGATTGCTGGCGCAATACGGCGGCGGACCGGCGTCGCAGCCGAACTTTGCCCTGCCTCACGCCACGCTCTACGCGAGCAAAGATCCGGTGGCTTTGGATTCCGTCGCGCTCAAGCAACTCGAGGCCTTGCGGGCCAAGGAGAATTTTCCGCCGATCGGCCGGCTGGCGAGTTACGTTCAAACCGCCACCACCGTTGGCCTCGGCAATTCTGAGATGAGTCGGATCGAGGTGAAAAATGTCGGCCGCTGAGACCCTGGCGACCGAGCAAACGCACCGGCCCGTTTCGGTTTCAAGTTTGCGCGGCCCGATCCTTCGGCGGGTCTCGCGTTCATTCTTCGTTTCGATTTTCCTTTTGCCGAAAAAACTCCGCAATCCGGTTTCGCTCGGCTACCTCCTCGCGCGCGCTTCCGACACCATTGCCGATACCACGGAGTTGCCGATCGAACTGCGGGTCGAAAAATTGCAATTGCTCGCCCGTGCAGTCCAAGGCGAACCACTCGAGCACGCGGTTGGCGATCTTAGCAGGTCGGTCGCGCCGTTGCAGAAAAATGAGTCCGAGCGCGCTCTGATTGAATCAGTGCCATCGTGTTTGGCGTGGCTCGATCAAAGCGAAGATTTCGAACGTGAGCAGGTGCGCTCTGTTCTCGAGAAAATTAATCGCGGACAAGTTCTCGACGTTGAGCGGTTTCGGGATCCGAAGCAGCTGGTCGCGCTGGAAACCGCGGCCGATCTCGACGAATACACTTATCTTGTCGCCGGCAGCGCCGGAGAATTTTGGACGCGGATTTGCTTCCAACTGTTGCGAAAGTTTTCCACGCGTGGCGAGAACGAGATGCTCGAACTCGGCAAGCGTTACGGTCAGGGCTTGCAGCTGATTAACATTTTGCGGGACGCCGGCGACGATCTTCGCGCCGGTCGCTGCTATTTTCCAAACGAAGAATTGGCCGCCGTCGCACTGGAGCCGTCCCAAATTCTACGCGAGCCGCAACGTTTTCTGCCCATTTATCGAAAATGGCGCGGGAACGCGGAGCAGGGGATCAAGGCAGGAATCGAGTATGCACTCGCAGTCAGAAATCGGCGCGTTCGAATCGCAACGGCGCTGCCGGCGCTGATAGGTGCACGTACGCTCGCGCTATTGCGTGAGGCAGGCGGCACCGTGCTGCATCGTCATGTTAAGGTTGCTCGAAAAGAAGTCCGCGCGATTATGACTTCGTTGTCGTCAAGTCTAGGTTCTCGGTCCCGCATCGAAACGCTATTTCGCGAGTTGTCCTAGGTAGCGGCGGGTCACCGACCCGCCATGGCGATTACGCACCCTGCTAGTGCGCCAATAATGTGCCCGATTTTAGTTTGCCGCAGGGCGGCATGGCTGAGGTCAATCGCCGCTACCTTAATCGTCGCAGAATAGCCCAGCGTTTTAACGCTGGGTTTTGAAACGCGATAAATCGTCTAGTCCCGCGGGCTCGGGACGACAGAACATTCTTCCGTCCCTAACGGGACTAGAACCGTTGGTGTAAACTCAATTCCCAGCACTGAAGTGCTGGGCTATTGTTCGGGCGCGTAATCGCCGCTAACTCACAAGAAATAGTTTCGTTGTTTTTCGCTGATCGGTTTTTCGAGCCGTTCCAAGACCCGCATCATGTCTTCCCAGACTTTGCGCTTCTCTGACGGCGATTGGTTCCGCAAAAGATATGCCGGATGATAAGTGACCATCAGCGGCGTGCCGTTGAATGAATCCCAGCGTCCGCGCAATTCACGCATCGGGGCACGGGTTCCGAGAAGTCCTTCCACCGCCACCGCGCCGAGAGCGACGATGACTTTCGGACGAATGATATCGATCTGCTCCATCAAATACGGACGGCAGGTCTGCATTTCGCGCGGGGTCGGCGGGCGATTGCCGTAAGAAGTGCCCGGTGTGTCCGGCCGGCATTTCAAAATGTTGGCGATGTAAACTTCTTCGCGAGCGAAGCCCATCGCTTTGATGATTCTTGTCAGCAACTGGCCGGCCCGACCGACGAACGGTTCGCCTTGCGCGTCTTCATCCGCGCCGGGCGCTTCACCAACAAACATTAAGTCGGCTTCCGGATTGCCGACGCCAAAAACGGTCTGGGTACGCGAGCTGGCCAGGTTGGGACATTTTACGCACGCGCAAACGCGTTCGTTAACAGAGGCGAGCTTCTCAACTGCGTGCTGGTCCCTTGCCGCAACGACGTCGCTCTTTGGTTCCTGAATATTTTCCATGCCTCGCGCCGGCGCGATCCGATCGAGCGCTTCGAGCGCGCTTCGGGACGCACACGGGCGATTTACGGACTCGTCGCGTATTCGCTCGAGAGTTTGCAAAACGGTCTCAAGCGCGTGCGGAAAATGCATCGACCGCATATTGTAAAGTTTTGCGCAGATCGGCAATTCATTTTGATTTTCAGGTAGCGGCGATTACGCACCCTGCTAGTGCGCCAATAATGTGCCCGATTTTAGTTTGCCGCAGGGCGGCATGGCTGACCTCAATCGCCATTGGCGGTTCGGTGAACCACCGCTACCTGGGTAACACGTTGCTGATCAGTTGAGTCCGTTCAGGGGACGACAGGACATTTCTTTCGTCCGTCCGGACTCAAAAAGATTTGTTCTAAATGAACCCAGCGTTGAAACGCTGGGCTATTCTCAAGAACTACGATTAACACCGGCTTTCAAGCCGGTGAATTTCGCCGCTGAATGGACACGAGCCGTTTCAACGGCTTACGATTGTAGAAAGCTGTTAGAAACAGCTAATTTTCGCGAAGGGCCTAGATCACCAGCCTGAAGGCCGGTGTTACTGAAATGTCCAACAAGCTGAGCGACTACGATTATTTACTGCCGGAATCGCTTATAGCGAGACGGCCACTGCCGAATCGCGATGGCTCGCGGATGATGGTGCTCCATCGTGATTCGGAGACGATCGAACATCGCCAATTTCGAGAACTGAAGAATTTTCTGCGACCGGTCGATCTGGTGGTTCTCAACAACACCCGCGTCCTGGCCGCACGCAGATTTTCGGACGATCACGCGATCGAGTTTCTGTTCCTGGGGAAGGTCGGACCCGCGCGCTGGAAATGCTGGGTAAAACCGGGGAGAAAAATGCGGGTCGGTGCGACAGCCAGGATCGACAATGTCGAATTGCGGGTCGAAGAGATTTTGCCGGACGGCGAGCGAATCGTGACCCTGGAGAGGGATATCGATCTCTACCTGCACGGTTCGATGCCGTTGCCGCCCTACATCGGGCGCGAGAGCGACTCGGCGGACTCCGAACGTTATCAAACCGTGTTCGCTCAGTCGCCGGGCGCTATCGCCGCGCCGACGGCGGGGCTTCATTTCACGCCGGAAATTTTATCGGAGATTCCTCACGCATTTATCACGCTTCACGTCGGACCGGGCACATTTCGTCCGGTGCACACGGAGAACATCGTCGAGCATCAGATGCACGCGGAGTCGTTTTCGATCTCGGAGGACACGGCGCAGAAGATCAACGAGTCCAAACATATTCTCGCCGTCGGAACCACCACTGTTCGAGTTCTCGAAACTGCCGCCCAAAAATCTCGAATGCAAAATGCATTCAAGTTAGAACGAAGGCCAAACCCTGCATCGGTGCGCTCCGAAACTCGAATGCAAAATGCATTCAAGTTTTCGACGCACAGGAGAATCGAGATTAGTGCGCAGGAAGGCGAAACAGACCTTTTTGTTTATCCGCCGTTTGAATTCAGGGCAGTCGACGCGTTGCTGACGAATTTTCATCTGCCGCGCTCAACGCTGCTCATGCTGGTGAGCGCGTTCGCCGGACGCGAGTTTTTGCTGCGGGCCTATGCCGAAGCGATCCGGAAGCAATACCGGTTTTACAGTTACGGCGATTGCATGTTGATCCTGTAAAGACAAACCACGAATTGACACAAATTCAGTATCGGCAAATCCGTGATTCGTGTTTATTCGTGTGCATTAGTGGTTAAATGAACTCTATCGATCAGCCGAAAGGTGAACTTGTCATCCAGACAATCGCCATGCCGAAAGATACAAATCGTGACGGCGACATCTTTGGAGGGTGGCTTGTCTCTCAAATGGATTTGGGAAGCGCGATTTTCGCCGGAAAGATTGCGAAGGGCCGCGTGGTGACCGTGGCAATCGACGGAATGGCGTTTCTTAATCCGGTGCGGGTCGGCGATACAGTCGCATGTTACGCGTGGTTGGAGAAAATTGGCCGGACGTCGATGAAGATCCGTCTCGACGTGTGGGTAACGCGTTATCGGAGTGGCGAAAGGGTGAAGGTGACAAGCGGCGTGTTCACTTACGTTGCGCTCGGGCCAGACGGGAAACCAACTCCCGTGGTCCGCGAAGGCTGAGGAGGAATCAGACCGCCGTTCCGTTGGACGAAGAAGCGGAAAGCAGATCGAAGTGTTGCGACAGCACCAGTTCGTCAACGACGCGGTACAATTTCAGTTCGCAAACTGAGCAACTGCGAAACAATTCCGAAAGGGCGAGTGGTTTGCTGTAAACGATTTGCCAAACTTCTTCTGCCAGGGGGCGCAGCTCCTCGGGCGCCCTCTCCGGCCACGAGATGTTGAGTTGACGCCTGTGCACGACTGCGTTCGGATCGGGCAGGCGACTTTTCACGTCGGCGAATTCATCCCGGAATTGTAAGGCTTGGATCAGCAACGCCTGCCCGTTCCGATTGATGGGCCCCCCTTCAATCTGGTCGCTCGATGGATGCTCGCCCGAAAAGAAAGAAAATGTGCCTGACAAGTTCGCGTTCAGAAGCAGCTGCCAAAAAGCTTCCTCACCCTCGAGGTGTTCAAATTGACAGTGGCGTGGTTGGCCGTTCTCAAAAGAGCAAGCCGAGATGGGTTCGCTTTTCTCGTTCAAAATTTGCAACTGGCCGGTTTGAAACGAATTCAGGATCGTTTGATAGATTGTGACGAGGTCGAAGTTGGAAAGGCTGCCGCTGAGTTCCATGCAATGACTTTGAGCAAGGGCAACATCAGCGGCCCGCCACAGTCGAAGCGCCAGCTGCTTGCTGAGGTAGAGAAAGAAAGAGGGAATCCTCTCGATCAGTTCCGGAAAATCCCGGCGCCGAAAGCACTGGAAACTTGCCGCTTCACGTGTTCGAACGAGATGCCTGCGCGGAAGCCCGCTTAGCGCTTCGACATCGCCGAAAACATCCCCGCGCGAAAGGTAAGTTACGGCCGCTTTCTCGTTCCCATTATCCTGCACAACCTCTACGACTCCGCGGTTGATGATGTAAAGTGAGTCGGCTGGATCGCCGGGTGAATAGACAGTTTCCCCTTCTTCGAGGTGCCGGACCTCCGAAAGCCCGCCCAGAGCCTTTCGCTCCAACGGCTTTAACGTCGTACAAAAGCCAAAGAAGTCCCTGCCTCGCGCCATGTTCGGTTCAAAAGCAAGCCTTGTGCGAGCGACTTACAAGGCGGATTGCCAACGAACAATTTCGAGCCCGTTACGGCCGCGATGGTTGCTCCGGATTTTGCGTCGCGATGGCGTCGGAAGCGGAAACGGTGACCGGGGCGACGACTGTATCGGGCTGCGAAACGACCGGCTCAGATGGAGCGAGAGCCGCTGCGGAGACTGATGGCGCCGAAACATCCTCGAGGCTGGTTGTCAATTGCGGGTCGCTTGGCTGGAAGTTCTTCAATTTTTTCTTCAGCTGACGATTGGCTGCTTTTTGAGCGCGCGCCGATTGTTTCTGGCGCTCGCGCATCTGTTTCTGAACGTAATGACGATAAGCCCGCTCCCGGCGAGCTTGTGCGCTCATGGAGGAACAGCCAGTGGGAGCAAAACCAAAAGCAACGATCAGGCAAAGGGTTAAGATCTTATTGGGCACGCCCACTCAAGAGCACAAGCCGTGCGAGGTGGTATGGTCGCTACCGCAATCTGAAGGTGGAACGCGTTGTCCCTAACGCGTTCGAATCGCGCTCGGAGAGCGCGATCCACCTAATTACAAGAGCGAACGCACGGCACTGACTGCGTGGAGATAGACCCGGTGCGGCCCGCCCCGAAGTAGTTCCTGGGTCATCAGATCGACGGGGTCGTTACTTTGGGCCGGCATCATTTGCGGCACTGCCGTCTCCTTTTCGCCGCCACGAGAAACTTCCAAAAGATCGCTACACTTTGCCGGAGTAACGCAAAACTTTACGCTCTGCGAATTTAAAACCACTGCGCCGATCGGGCTGCCAGCTTTCTCGTGCAGCTCAATGTCGACCTTTTTGTTGTTCGCATCGAGGAAGCGGCAGCTTCCGTTCATGTCTTGTTGATTGGTTTTCCACTCCAGCTGCGCGGCGAGCCAGCCAATTAAGAGAATAGCGGTCGATTTGTAACCGGGCGCAAAATCGACCTTCACGCATTCCATCTCCGCGAAATGATGGTGTGAAGCCGGATGATCGAAGAACTGCGCGATGGCGTATCGGACTTTGTCGAGGCGCGTCCAATTGAGATCGCATAGAACAATGCGCTGCTTCGCTTCCTGTTCCGCCGTCTCGACCAATCGCATCTGCTGGTCGAAATTCTTCCAGGTTTGGCTGTCGAAGATCAATCGATCGACCCAGGCCCAGAGCTGCGCGTCCATCTCATCGGGGAAATCGTCCTGCCACCAAAGATACAGGGGCAGGTCCGAATCGAGGTGGGAAAATACGATGCTCGGCAACCATTTGACGCACGGGCCTTCCAACGAAAACGAAATCTGTTCAGAACAAATCTGTTTGCCGCCGGCGCGAGTGACATGGCAATGCGCGTTGACCCACGCTTCCACCCGATTTTCCTTTGATTCGCGCTTCGCGCCGATGACAAGCGCACGGCACGCGTGATTTTCCGTGACCTTTGCCATCAGCCGAGTGTTCTTCTCCAACGAGTCCGGTTTCTCGCTGTAAACAGCGAGATTAATCAGCGACGCGCGCGCCATGGCGCCTTCGTTTTCCTGCCAGATTTTCTTGAGTTCATTGCCGATATCACCGATCGCAACCGGCTGGCCTAACGAATAGGTTTCAGGAACTGCCGGCATAACTTTAAAGTCTTCGCCAGGAACGCCCGTCGCGGGCGAGGAGCTCGTCCGCCTGATCGGGTCCCCATGAGCCGGCCGGATAAAAATACAGATCGGGCGCATCTTTTGTCGCCGACCACGCTTTCTCGATAACATCGATGAACGCCCACGCTTCTTCGACTTCGTCGCGCCGGGCGAACAACGTGGCGTCGCCGCTCATCGCGTCGAGCAACAATCGCTCATAGGCTTCGGGACTGGCCTTGCCGAACGTTGTTCCGTAATGAAAATCCATCTTCACGGGTTCGATCCGGAAACTTGTGCCCGGAATCTTCGCTTGCATCCGCAACGAAATGCCTTCGTCGGGTTGGATTCGAATCACCAGCACGTTGGCTTCGTTGGTTTCCTTGTTGAATAAAACCATGGGCGCTTTTTTGAAATGAACGGAAATCTCGGTGGCCGATTTCGGCAGTCGTTTGCCGACGCGCATGTAGATCGGCACGTCCCACCAGCGCCAATTGTCGATGTTCAAACGCAACGCAACAAACGTGTCGGTCATCGAGTTTGGATTGACCTTCTCTTCTTTCCGGTAAGCGGGAACCGGTTTGCCGTTGATCGCGCCTTCGGAGTACTGACCACGCACCACGTCCGTTGCGACTTCGTTCGCAGTCATTCGTCGCAAACAGCGAACGACTTTCACTTTTTCATCGCGGATGCTGTCAGCCCGTAAATCGCTCGGGGCTTCCATGGCCACGAGACACAGAAGTTGGAGCAAATGGTTTTGCACCATGTCGCGCAACGCGCCCGCAGTCTCGTAGTAACCGGCGCGACCTTCCACGCCGAGCGTTTCAGCAGCCGTGATCTGGACGTGGTCGATGTAACGCGTGTTCCAAAGTGGTTCGAAAATCGCGTTGGCAAAGCGCAGCACCAAAATGTTCTGGGCGGTTTCTTTGCCGAGGAAATGATCGATCCGATAGGTTTGCTCTTCACTGAACGAATTGCTGATTACGCGGTTCAGTTCGCGCGCCGAATCGAGGTCCGTGCCGAACGGTTTCTCGACGATCACGCGCGCCCAACTTCCTTCGGGGGCCTTGTTGAGTCCGGCGCCCTTTAGATGTTTCAGAATCGGTTCGAATTGTTCCGGCCCGACGGCGAAATAAAAGAGGCGATTGCCGCGCGTGCCGCGGTCCTTGTCGATCTTCTCCAACCGTTCAGCCAGGCTTTTGAATCCGGATTCGTCAGCGAAATCGCTTTGATGATAGAACATCGATTGCGCGAACGTTTTCCAAATCTCGTCGCGAACCGCCTGACGCGAAAATTTCCTGACCGCCTCTTCCATTTCTTTTCGAAAGTCTTCATCGGTCTTCGGCCGGCGGGCAAAACCGATCACGCTCACCGCGGGTGGCAATTCGCCGTCAGCCGCGAGATTGTAAAGTGCGGGGAGGAGCTTGCGGTGTGTTAGATCGCCGGTCGCACCGAAAATCACGATGCTGCAGGGCTGCGGCACGGCGCGAGTGGATAAACCTTCGCGCAAAGGGTTCACCTGCGATTTGTCCGCCGCTCGATTCATGAATCAGGAAACCTTACGCAGATTTTCACAATTGGCGTAAGTGAAAACATGCGCTGCCATAACATCGTCATTCCGAGCGGAGCGAGGAACCTCACAGTTGGAGCCGCGATTACACAATTCGGAAAGGGTGACTAACGATCGCATGAGAGGTCCCTCACTTTCGTTCGGGATGACAGAAAATCAGCAGGGCAGGGGGAAACGCCGGGTCATGTCCCGCACCTTTTCCCGAACGTGAGCCAAGGCGGATTCGTCGGTGCGATTTTGTAAGGCTTCAGCGATGAGATCTGCGATCTCGAGCATTTCTTCCTCTTTCATGCCGCGCGTTGTGACCGCCGGGGTACCAACCCGGATGCCGCCCGGTTTGAAGATCGGATAAGTGTCGAACGGAATTCCGTTCTTGTTCACGGTGATGCCGGCGCGGTCGAGGACTTCCTGGGCTTCCTTCCCGTTAATTTCCTTTGGGCGAAGATCGACCAGCATGAGGTGATTGTCGGTGCCGCCGGAAACGATTCGGTAGCCGTGTTTGGCCAGACCAGCGGCGAGCGCTTTGGCGTTGGTCACAACCTGTCGCTGATATTCACGGAATCCCGGTTGCAACGCTTCGTGAAAACAAACCGCTTTCGCGGCGATGACGTGCATGAGCGGTCCGCCTTGGACGCCGGGAAAAACAGTGGCGTCGATTTGCTTCGCGAAATCTTTCGTGCACAGAACAATTCCACCGCGTGGCCCGCGAAGACTCTTGTGCGTTGTGGTAGTAACAAACTGCGCATGCGGGATCGGACTCGGATGCTGGCCTCCGGCGACCAGTCCTGAAATGTGCGCCATGTCGATGAAAAGAAGCGCGCCGACTGAATCTGCAATTTGCCGCAGCCGCGGGAAATCGATGATTCGCGGATACGCCGATGCACCGGCGGTGATCATCGCAGGCCGAACCTCTTCGGCCTGTTTTTGCAACGCGTCGTAATCGATCTGCTCCGTCTTCTCGCTGACGCCATACTGCGAGACGTTATAAAATTTTCCGGAGAAATTCGCCGGATGTCCGTGAGTGAGATGGCCGCCGTGGGCAAGATTCATTGCCAGAATTTTGTCGCCCGGCTTCAAAACCGAAAAATATACGGCCATGTTTGCCTGGGCTCCGCTGTGGGGCTGCACATTCGCGTGTTCGGCGCCGAACAAGCGCAATGCCCGATCGATCGCCAGTTGCTCGGCGGTGTCGACATTTTCACAACCGCCGTACCAACGCTTCTTGGGATAACCTTCGGCGTATTTGTTGGTCAAACAGGAGCCCTGAGCCTCCATCACCGCGCGGCTCGTGAAATTCTCGGACGCGATGAGCTCGATGTTTTCGCGCTGACGTTTTTCTTCAGCCCGGATCGCGTCGTAGATTTCCGGGTCGACTTTGCGCAATGCTTCCATCGAGCTGCCGCCGTAAGATGTCGATCCAGCGCTGGTTTGAGTTGGGCGAGAAACCTCGCTCATAGAATATGATGATATTCCGCGATTCTTCGCCGCACCAGGAGGAACCAGTTCGCCCTGCTCGACAAAACTGAGCACGCTCGGCAATGCATTTTTGATGGTGCGCGCGCAATCTTCATAAACGTCTCGTCCCATGCCGATCGGATCCGGCACATCGCGCCAACAGGTTGAGCCAGGTTCTTCAAATTCGCGGAGCAGAAAAGTTTTCTCCGCGCCCTGAGGAAAGAGCAGGTGAATCGTCTCAAGATGCGCGCCGGTCATTGCGAAAATGTGCGTCGCCCAATCGACCAGGTCGGCCGTGAGCGGTTGACTACGCAAATCGCTGATGTTCACTCCGTCGGATTCGCAAACCTGGACCGCGTAAAGACTTGGCGGTTGTCCGCGCACGGCGTGCACACCCGCCGAAGCAACCTCGATGTCTTTGCGGTTCCCGACCAGCCGGCGAAAGAGTCCTTCCGCGATTGGACTGCGACAGATATTGCCGGTGCAGACAAAGAGGATGCTTTTCACGATTCGCGTCGCGCTCGCGAACGCAAAACAAACGTAAGTTTGAACGTGAAGCAGGTCAATCGGCCCATTGATGAAACGCGCGTTTGGAGCTTGATCGAATCATCGCTTCTTAGCTAACTGTCTGCAATGGACTTGAATCCGCAGGAGCAATCGGTTGTTCGGCGGTTTAACGAATCGAAGAAGAGCGGCATCAGTGCATTGCTGCGGTCGTCAATCTACTGCACAGCGCTGGCGGGCCTCTTTCTTTACCTCGCACTTGCGCGCCAGGAACCGCTTTATTCGATCGGCATCTTCGGGATGTTTGTTCTTTATCTCGCCATCCGTGTTTACAGCGCGCGCCGCATTGCCGGAATCATGCCGCGCATTTTACATCAGTACGAATCGCGCATCAGCGAGTTAGAAGCCCGGTTGCAGAAGATTGAGGGCGATAAATCTGCTCAAGCCAAGGGCCCCGGGTTAGGTTAACTCGCGCGGTGGCGAGTGGCGTGTGACGAGCTAGAATGCCGCCGAGTGCGCTCGATCTGGAAAAAAATTCGCTACCGGCTGGAATGGGCAGGCTTGCTCCTGGCCACAAAGGTCGTCCCGTTGCTTTCGCGTCAAGGCTGTTACCGGCTCGCGCTGTCGGCCGGCACATTGATGTCGGTCCTGGATCGGCACGGACGAAAAGTAGCGCTGAGTAACTTGGAAGTCGCGTTTGGCGACCGGTTCACGGCGCAGGAACGTGAGCGCATCGTGCGCCAATCGTTTCAACATTTTGCGCGCACCATGCTCGATCTCTTGTGGAGCCCGCGATTAACCCGTGACAATTTTCCGGCCTACATCGAGTTCGAAAACTTGGAAGAGATCGATCGCACGACCGGACGGGAGCGCAACTTCATCAACGCTTGTTATCACTACAGCAATTTCGAATGGTTCAGTCTGGCAAGTGGATATTCGGGATTGGGCGGCACGATCATTTCGCAGGAGTTTAAAAATTCATTGCTTGATCCGATCTTCAGAAAATTGCGCGAGCGATCGGGCCACGAGTTGATCCCGAGACAAGGCGGAATCGTTCGTCTCTACAAAGCGCTGCGACGAAAAGGGCGAACCGCGTTGCTGGTGGATCTTACCCTGCATCCCAAAATGCCGTCGGTAGCGATCGACTGTTTTGGTCTGAAAACGAGTGTGACGTCGGCGCATGCGTGGCTCAACGAACAAACGGGAGCGCCGATTATTCCCGCTCACACCGAACCGCTGCCGAATGGCCGCTATCGAGTAGTGTTTCATCCGAAAATCGAAACCGCGGGCCGCACTTATCAGCAGATTGCCCAGGCGTGCTGGGATTCGTTTGAGCCGTACGTGCGAAAGAACCCGTCGCCGTGGCTTTGGATGTACAAGCACTGGCGCTACAGACCATCGAACGCGGACCGGCCATACCCGTTTTATTCGCGGCCGCATCGTCGTTTTGACAAGCGGATCGCGGCCGGCGCCGGAGAAAACTCGCTGCCGGCGAGATCGTAGCGTTATCAGAATGGTTGACAAAACTCGGCGGGGCTTTTCAAGTACGGCCATGCGAATCGTTTCCCGTTTAGTCCTGGCCATTGCTGTTCCTGTCGTCCTTTCGTTTTTCACCGGTTGCGAAACTGGAGGAGGCGGGGCCGCCTACAGAGGTGGACGCGCCTATCATGTTGTCGCCTACAAACCGCACGATCCCTCGAACGTGCGAGTAGCACTCTCGAAGGGCACGCAAACCGTTTACGTCATGGAAGGCGACCGATTGCTGATGGCGGCGCAGGCGAACGTTGGCCGCGGCGGGGCGGAGACGCCTTCAGGCCATTACTCAATTATCAACAAGGATAAGACCAAACGCCGCGTGAGCGAGCCGGACGCCGGTTACCCGATGGCGTATTGGTGCGAATTCGCGCCGGCATACGGATTTCACGAAGGATTTGTCTGGTCGACGCCGCGGACTCACGGTTGCGTTCGATTACATCGCGAAGCGGCGGCCCGCCTTTACGCGCTAGTCCACATCGGCACCCCGGTGAGCATCGCGCAAACTCAGCCAGAAGACCCAAAATACGCGAAGGACGTGATGCGGATCGATCAAAGTCGCGATCCCGATCCACCGCGCTCACTAATGATGTCCTCGGCCTGGTTCAAGGATCCACCGGGGCCGTTGCTGATCGACCAATAATCTTGCTTGGAAACGAGCGATTGCCGGCTGAAAAGCGGCTGTAACGTGTTAGATTTGCCGGAGTTGTGAGCACGAATCTTATTTCCAGCGGAACAACGGCGCACGAGAAGGTAAACCTGCGTACGCCGGACGTGATGGCTGCCGTCCAGGAACAGGTCGAGTCGCACTATCGGAGCGATATCGTCGACAAAGTCCGGCGCGCCGGCGGGGTCATCAAGGTTGGCGACACCACGGTTCATCTCGCGAAGGAATTCGGGTTTTGTTACGGCGTCGAGCGGGCGATTGATCTCGCCTACGCCGCGCGGAAAGTTTTCAAGGACCGCCGGCTCTTCATCGTAGGGGAAATCATTCACAATCCGGAGGTCAACCATCAGATCGCGTCGCTTGGGATCAAAAATCTCACCGGGCCCAACAAACAGGCCCATATTTCCGATCTTCAACGGGACGACATCGTGATCGTGCCTGCTTTTGGAACTGAATTGTCGATGTTGCAGCAGATCAAAGAGCGCGGCTGCCAGATCGTTGATACCACCTGCGGCGACGTGATGAGCGTTTGGAAACGGGTGCGCAAATACGCGAGCGAATCGGTTACCTCGATTATTCACGGCAAAGCCGAACACGAAGAGACGAAGGCCACCAGTTCGCGCGCGCTCGGAGACGGCACGGGACATTATCTGGTTGTGCTGACCCTGGCCGATACCGATTACGTTTGTAGTTACATTCGCGACGGCGGCGACAAACACGCGTTCCTCGAAAAGTTCAAGGGCGCTTATTCACCCGGATTCGATCCCGACGTACATTTGAAAACGGTCGGCGTTGCAAATCAGACAACGATGTTGCGGGGTGAAACCGAGGAAGTGCAGCGCCGTGTTCGCAAAGCAATCGTCGATCGCGACGGACAGGATGAAGCTGCGAAGAACTTCCGTTTCTTCGACACGATCTGCGGCGCGACCCAGGAACGCCAGGACGCGCTTCGCGAGTTGCTCGATGTAAAAATGGATTTGCTCCTCGTGGTCGGCGGTTACAACAGCTCAAACACGTCGCACCTGGCCGAAATGGGCGAAGAAAAATTGCCGACCTATTTCGTGCTGAACGCGTCGCGCCTCGCTTCGCGCACTGAGATCAAGCATTACAATTTGCATGAGAAGCGCGAGGTCGTCTCGCACTTCTGGCTTCCGCCCGGGCCTGCGGTTGTTGGCATCACCGCCGGTGCATCCTGTCCAAACAACCTGATCGAAGAGACTCTGATCCGTTTGTTTGAGCTCCGCGGGATTCCGCGGGATCAACTCGAGCTCGCGGCGTAATTTGATTAGGTAGCGGCGATTGACCTCAATCGGTCCGAGCCGGACTGGCACTAGTGGCGGTTCGGAGAACCGCCTCTACCTTGGCCACGCAAATCTCGCTCGCGGTGCGAAATATTTATGAGCTATGGCACGGGCAATTTGGAAGGGCAGTCTTGACATTAAAGATCGCCATCGTGCAGCCTGATCACCCATGAACTCGCTGCATCGATTTGCGGATCCGTTTTTTGGCATTGCGCGGCTGATCATTGGCTTGCTGTTCGCCTGTCACGGCGGACAAAAACTTCTCGGCTTCCCACCTGGCGGACATGGCGCTCCGCACGAACCTTTGATGGTCATTGGATCCTGGATCGAACTCGTCTGCGGATTTCTCATCGCGTTCGGGTTTCTGACCCGCATCGGCGCGTTGCTCGCATCCGGAGAAATGGCGGTCGCCTATTTCATGATGCACGCCAGGGGCGGATTTTTCCCGATCGTCAATCACGGCGAGGCGGCTGTGTTCTATTGTTTCTTTTTCCTGTTTGTTCTCGTTCACGGACCGGGCCAGTGGAGCCTGGACGCGATGTTTTTTAAGAAAGGCGCAATGGCGCCGGCGCCGGCCAGGTAGTCAGGATCGCCACCATCTTTTATGAAACACGTCTTCGTCGGGCTGGCTCTGGTTTTCCTCGCGCAATCGCCGCGTGCTGAAGAAATCAAGGATTTCGGCCGCGATCGGTTGAACAAGTCGCCGCGGCACGCGGACTGGGTCGACATCAAGTCGGGCGATCGAACCATCAAGGCGTTCGTGGTTTATCCTGAATCGAAAAACAAAACTCCGGTTGTGCTCGTGATCAGCGAAATCTTCGGCCTGACCGACTGGGTCCGGAGTTTGTGCGACGAGCTTGCCGAGAACGGGGTTATCGCGATTGCGCCCGATTTGCACGGTGGCCAAAAATTTGAGGACCTCGACGGCGCCCGTAAAGCGACTTCGGCGTTGCCAAAAGAACAGGTGCAACGCGATCTCGACGCGACCGCAGACTACGCGCTCACGAAAATTCCAGCAGCGAACGGCACGCTGGCCATTTGTGGATTTTGCTGGGGCGGGGGATGGACCTTCAGTTACGCGCACATGAATCCGAAATTGAAGGCAGCGTATTCATTCTATGGCGTCGCAGTTGATAACGAAGACGACGCCACGAAAGTCGCGTGTCCGGTTTACGGATTTTACGCGGAGAACGACGAGCGTGTGGACGCGACAATTCCGAAAGCCGAAGAGCTAATGAAAGCGGCCAGTAAGAAGTACGAACCAGTAGTTTACAAGGGGGCCGGTCATGGATTCATGCGCTCGGGCGAGCCGAACAATCCGGATAAGCGCGATGCCGACGCCAAAGCCCGCGACGAAGCGTGGGCGCGGTGGAAGACGCTTCTTAAGCAGCTGTAACGACAATAGGCTACCGACGATTTGATGACTCACCCCCAGAACAATGCCAAGCGTAGATGGTAGGGACGGCGCGCTGCGCCGTCCGCCAAAGACGCGGCCCGTTCGAAAACAACTGCCGCACGATGTACCTAGCTGGGTTGGTCTCGACGAGGCAGTTTATTTTATCACCATTTGCTGTCAGACCCGTGGCGGAAACCAATTAACGAGTGCCAAAATTTCCAACGCATTACTCGAATCGATAGAATACCGGCATAGGAATACTGATTGGTACATGCATTTGGCGCTACTGATGCCGGACCATCTGCACGCACTTATCGCGATCGACGGTGAAACTTCGTTATCTACCCGTATGTTCTCGATCGAACACGGTTTGAAATGGCGGTTCGGTAACCGCCGCTACCTATGCTGACGATCTTGCGAGCAACGGTCAGGTAGCGGCGACTGACCTCAGTCGCCAGTGGCCGTTTCGTCAGGTTCGATGGATTGGCGCGTTATTTCACGCTGATTAATTCATCGAGCAGCGGTTGGGCATCGTAGACGTTGCGCAACGCCTCAGTGATGGCGGCCGAATCGACCGACACTGCGCGTGCTTGTTTGTCGCTGAAAATGCAATCAAGCACTAGCGATTGAATGTTGCCGTCGAAAATAATTCCGACGAATTCGCCGGCTTTGTTTACCACCGGACTGCCGCTGTTGCCGCCGATGATGTCTGCATCGGAAACGAAGTTGAACGGCGTATTCGGATTCAGTTTCGATTTGCGATCGAGCCAGCGTTTCGGGATGTCGAATGGTGGCTGGTTCTTGTGCTCGGCGCCGCGCTGATAAAGTCCGCTCGTGTTTGTAAGCGCGGGAATCTGCTTGCCGCCCTCCTCGTAGCCGCGCACGGTTCCGTAACTGAGTCGAAGCGTGAACGTCGCGTCCGGGTAACTGTTCGTGCCTTCGGCCGCAAAGCGCGCTTTTGCGATCTCGGCATACGCCTGCTGCTTAATTTCATCCTGCGCTTCGTAGACTTTTCGCGTATCGCGTGCCGGGCCGTCGACCATTCGCGCAAGCTCGATCATCGGATCTTTCGCCGTGGAAACCGCCGATGCGCCGCCGTTGTAGAGCTGTTTTCGAAAAGCGGCGTCTTTCAATTTCGTCCCGCTCACCAACTCGGTCGCGCGATCAACTGGCGATTTTCCGGCGAGCACTTGCTTAACCAACGGATCGTCTGCACCGAATCGTGTCGTCATGTCGGTAAGCGAATCGGTCAACGTCACTATTTCAAAATCGTCATAGACTGGGTGCGATGAGAACAGCTCGAGCTCGAGCGAGTCCTTGTAGCTATCGCGGAACTCAGGGAAACGTTCGCCGTTTGGTTTCGTCATTTCGTCGCCGTGACGCAGAACACGGCGCGCAAATTGAAAGAGCGTGCTGTTGAACGCGCGCGGTGCCTGGTATCTCGCTTCCGGCCGGCCGCGGAATTGCTCGAAGTAATCATAAACGGGCGAGACTTTCGCGGTTGCTTCCTGGGCCTGCTTGATTTTGTCGAATAACGCGGTGATCTCGCTCGCAGCGGTTAGTTTCTTCTGCCTCTCCTCGATCGAGCGCCAGATGGCAGGATCAATCAGGCCGGCGAGATAGCCGTCGTAGCGCTTGCGGTTGTTTTCGACGCTGCGGGTGTTTTGTTCTGCGCGACGTTTGTTTTCGAAACTGCGCGCCAACCAGGCGTGAAGGTAGGTCTCGCGCCGGTAAAACATGTTGAGAAGAGACGGCACCTCCTGGTCGCGCAGGTCCGCGAGTTCACTTACCGCAAGCTGTCGATCCGTCCGGCCGGGATGTCCGCTTACGAACGTCAGCTCGCCATCGGCTGGACCTTTCGTGTTCCACTTCAAGTAATGCTCGATCTTCGCCGGCTGTCCGTTTTCGTAGGCGCGGAAGATACAGATATCGAGATCGTATCGTGGATATTCAAAATTGTCCGGATCGCCGCCGTAAAACGCGATCTGCTCCTCCGGGGCGAACACCAACCGCACGTCGTCGTAACGTTTGTAGCGATAAAGGTGATACTGGCCGCCCTGATAGAGCGTGATCACATCCGACCGCAGACCGGTCTTCTCGCGCGATTCCTTCTCGATTTCCGCAATCGCGTTGCCGCGCGCCTTACTCGCGTCATCGGCCGACATCTCGGGCGTCACCGCTGCTTTCACGCGATCGGTCACGTCCTCGATCGACATCAACACATTCAGTTCGAGGTCCGTGGCTTTGGCTTCGTCCTTCCGCGATTTCGCGTAAAAGCCGTCGCGGACGTAATTGTTCTTCTCGCTTGAAATCTTCTGCAGCGTGTCGAGCCCGACGTGATGGTTCGTAATGCAAAGGCCGTTGGCCGAAATAAACGAGCCACTGCCCCCGGAATTAAATCGCACGCTCGATTTCTGAAGATGATCCAGCCATTCTTTCGTCGGCTCGAAATTATATTTATCCTTGAATTGCTTCAGCGGCGGGTTGTCGAAAAGCCACATTCCCTCATCGCCAAAGGCGCGGTCGCTCAAACCGATAGCTAACAAACAAGCAAGAACCACCGAGATTTCCCGTCGCATCCGGTCAGGATAGTCGCGAAGCAAGTGCCGACAAGCTAACGCTTACGCTTGCGAACACGTCCCGGAATAGCGGCCAACCCCAGGATCAAAAGCACAATCAAGACGAAGGTGAATTCCGCAATCAGAAGCGCCTCTGATCCAAATTCCGCCAGGTTGTGCAGCACGATACCAAAGACCGGGCTCCGGCCCCGCCGGTTACAAACAATTTTGCCGCTTGGACATCGATCGGCCGCCCGAATATGAATCCGGGGATTGCCTTCCGACAGGCAATAGCCCAGCGTTTTAGCGCTGGGCTACTTTCATGTTTGGATTTAAACGGCGAAAGGTAGAGCGGCTCGATTTCATCGTGCCAGGCGCGCAAAAGTCAGGCACGACCGCACTTCACTATTTCTTAAGCAAGCATCCGCAGATCTCGCTGCCTGACCGGCAGGAGCTCCATTTCTTTGACGATGAGGAAGTTTTCTCTCTCGCGCCGGTCGATTACCAAATCCTGCACGGGAATTTTCGCTCGCGCAGAAAAAGCCTGCTGCCAGTCCGGTCCGGATTCGCCGGTGAAGTGACGCCAAGTTATTTGTATTGGAAACCGGCAATGGAGCGGATTCGAAATTACAATCCGCAGATCAAGCTGGTCATTTTGTTGCGGAATCCAATCGACCGGGCGTTCGCGCATTGGAACATGCAGCGATTCAACGATCGCGAGCCGCTCGATTTTCTGGATGCGCTCAAAGAGGAACCGCGGCGAATTGCGCAGCCGTTGTCGCTCGAATCGCGGCGATTTGCATATGTCGATCGCGGATTTTATTCGGAGCAGCTCGATCGGGTTTTTAATTTTTTCCCGCGCCGGCAAGTAAGGATCATTAAGTTCGAGGATTTTCGCGATCGGAAACAGGAAGCTCTCGACGCGATCTTTGATTTTCTTGGCGCAAAGCGGTTGGGCGTGGCGCGCGACAAAGATCGGAACGTTGTTCCGTATGAACGCGGGATGACGCCGGAAGAACGAAAATATTTAGCGGAAGTGTTCGCTGAGGAAATCGCAAAGCTGGAGAAGATGCTCGGCTGGGATTTGGCCGAGTGGAAGAGGTAGGGGCCGGTCACCGACCGGCCATGGCGAGTCCGAGCCGGACTGGCACGTCAATCGCCCCTACCTTTTAAACTTTGGCATCTCGTTTGGATCCTTTCCTAACAATGCTTTCGAGCGGAAGATTCGCGCACCCTGAGATAAAAAAAATTCGCGCAGATCCGGAGTGAAGAACGAC